>Ga0213861_10000297_pt1 | contig 42528 bp, 38 predicted proteins | sample PICome_4_FD_160110 | JGI IMG/M metagenome (GOLD analysis project Ga0213861, IMG submission 160110) | Coastal seawater microbial communities near Pivers Island, North Carolina, United States - PICO131 | ecosystem: Environmental > Aquatic > Marine > Coastal | place: USA: North Carolina... | reverse complement strand
AAAGTCACATTAATTGATCCACTGTCCGAGACCTGCACGTCAGAGCTAAACACTTCATTCTTCGCGTCATCGCTCACAAGGATGGATACGGAATCATCACCCGACCACCCCTCACCCGAAATCTCTACTGAATCACCGGCGAGGAAATCTTTGGAATTTGTTGACAATGTGGCTGCGTCCAATTCAACATCGACTTGCTCTGTTGAATCATCGACTGACTCCGTGCCTTCATTATCAATTTGCTCTGCGGGCGCGTCATCTGTCGGCTCTACCGTTGGCTCCTCTGTCGACTCCTCTGTCGGCTCTACCGTTGGCTCCTCTGTTGGCTCCTCTGTCGGCTCTTCTGTGGGCTCTTCTGTGGGCTCTTCTGTCGGCTCTTCTGTCGATTCCTGAGTGGGCTCCTGCGTTTGGCTCGTTTCCACTTGTGTGGCGACAGCGGTTTCCGAGTTATCACCCAAGTCCTCGGCTTGAGCTGGAGGAATCAGAACAAGGCCGCCAAAGACAAGCATCGTGGTGAGCAACAGCGAGAGAGTTGAATAGATCCTTCTCCGCCACGGCTTCGCGTGAAAAAGTAAATGAGACTTGCGTGCTCTCGAATCCGACATTGCTCCCCCTAGAAGCTGAATGGTTAATTGAATTTGGGCTGGACCTCACCTCCCCACCAATTTCTCGACAATTCAGCAAGGTCCAACGCAATCAAAGTTAGATCTCCCAGATCAGCAATTGAAGGTCAAGCGAGGACATCTGATCGGACATTGACCAAATAGTCCGAACAACCGCAATGTTTTGGAGATTCTTGAAACCGATTTGATCTCTATCGACAAGTAATAAACAACTACACCGGCCCTGATCGTGAATATTGATTCCAAATAGTTTCGCCGACAGGTAACACGAATGAAGCGCATGGACCCATGCAACTGTTTGTGTCGCCGACTCACATATGTGCGTCGATTAATCCCAAGAGTTCGGCCCCCGCTCAATGTGATGCGGGGGCCGAACTGTTTCCAAGGGTAAGGCTTTGGGTGATTAAGCGAAGCCTTCGATCTTTACCCTTTTGTCACCCGATAGGTACGGGTTTCTCGATACCGCAAGAAATCGGGAGATGGCGCAGGCGCATACGCCACAACCTTGCACTTTCCTGGCTTAATTAACTTGGCGGTCGCCTTGCCCTTGCGCACTTTTACAAGGCAATTATCTTGTGAGGCAACCGTCGCCCGCCATCGCAATGTGACGCCTGCATTGGTTTTAATGGGGCGCTTTGTCAGAACGATTGTCTTACCAAGCCGATACTTACCGCCCCGTGGAGCAGTATTTCGGGCGGTCTGTCGAATGCGAGATTGAGCAAGTTCGGGTTGGGTCACAACCACCACTGGTGGGACTGCAATCGGATTCGGACCCACCGCTTCTGTTGAGCCTGAAGATGTTCCTCCCGATTCGCTGGTTGGAGGAGTAGTCGTGCCACCTGATGGAGGAGGAGTCGTGCCATCACCGTCATCGATAGGCGGCGCGTCCTCACCGCCCGACAAGCCCACATCGATATATGTCAACTCGTTTGCGCCATCGACCACGGCAACATTGGCTGAACCACCGGATCCCCCGGATCCACCTGCAGCGCGAGCTGCTATCAGTTCAGATTCCGATTCCTCGGCACTTGGCATGATGGTGGCACCCATGAGTGATGTACCAGGTCCATTTGGAAATGCATCGTTTGCGCCATCAATGCTAAAGGTCAATCGGTATTCACCGTTATACAACCCAGTAGTGTCCCAATTGAATCCATAGACAATCTTTCCCTGGACATTGATTTCAGCGGCATACGATCCGGGACCATCACCCGTGGCTTCGTACACAGCTGAATTGAACTCAGGATCTGCGGCGCCCACACCAACCCACCGATGTGCACTTGCATCCCAACTTGCCCTGCTGGGATCATCAATACGCTGAATCGTGAGTCGAGCTCCTGCTGTGAAAACCATGGCATCAGGATTATCAATTTTGCTGGCCTCCGCATTTGCTGATGGGTCACTTACATGTGCCCCCCAGACTTCGGTCTGGCCTTGACCGCTCACGTAACACATTTCGTAACGGTTCATGGTGACCCCGTCACCCAATGCAGTGTCGTAGAGGCTAGTTTCAACGCGAACCTTCCCGTTGACACGCCAGTCCTTTACTTCCAAGTTGTCGCCCCAGTCAATTACCGTGACCTTGTGATCAGGACCAACGATCGAATTCTCAGCCTGCCAGGAGTTTGCGGGGTTTTTTTGAACAGCTGCCCAACATGGTTCACCTGTCGTCAGCGTACCTTGAAATATTTCCCCATCAAAGGATTCCACACCCGCCGTACCCAAAGGGATTGGATGGCCTTCCTCCTCCGCCCACAGCACGGGATACGACAAGTTATTACCCCCCTCTGTTTCCTCAGCCGCCTGCACGGGCGCCAATAACGATGTCGCCATTGCGCCCACCACTAGCAAAGCCCCAACGCTCCTGACTCCATTTGAATTGTTCACTTCTTACATCCTCACTTGAGTAACGTGATGCATATTGACCAACCCATTCGAATGACTGACGATGGAATATGCACTTACACATTTAGTGTCGGACACAAGAGCTCATTTCTTTTGTTGAAAGCGGTCAAACAAAAGTCAATGAGCGGACAAATGACTGACAATTGAACTCGAAGTCACCACGTCTTTTTTCGAATGACGTTGACTTCCACACCAACCAAGGTCTGTTGTAACGACGATCACTGGAATGATTGGCAGAACGCAATTTGTTCACTAATGTTTTTTAGAGTCCACTAGGGTAAGTCTCAGGGGGCTCACCCAGATCCCACATCGAGTTTCGCTCCAGTGGTCTTAGAGCACTCGTCGAATCGATGTGAATCACGGCATCAAATTGTTCTCTGATATTCGAGTGAAACCAATGACTTGTTCGTTCAGTTTCGGGTCGATAGATAACTCCGATTGCTCGCTCTAGACGCGCGTCTGCGAGGGAATCATTCGCAGGAGATCGAGTAGGGATGATCATTGAGTGCTCCTGCATTGAATGAAATGCATCTTCATAACTGCCAGGTAGAGAGGGACGGACTCGCTTTCGTTCCGCAGGTGCTCCCCACTCCGAAGCTGCAGTGACTCGACCATGGTGCGTGGTGAAACCGATTATAAATACTTCTCCTGGCCAAAGTTCGCGAGCAAGTTGCCCTACATTGATCTCACCTCGATGGGACATTTCGGTGGCGCGTGCATCTCCTACATGTGAATTGTGTGCCCAGACGACCATTCGTGACTCGGCGCCGTCTTGCTGCAAATGCGATTTGAGTGCAACGAGTGTCTCGACCATATGTGTATCTCGCAGATTCCATGACGATATGTGACCCCGATACATGGTGCGGTAGTAACGCTCAGCATTCAACACTAATTGCGCATTCCGTTCGGCATAAAAGAACTCATCAGCGGCTAGCCAACCATCTCGGCTGAGAATTTTCTCTTGTCGATCCCGTAATTCATTGAGTTGCTCAATCACTTCATTTTCACAAGGTGCGGCCACATTCAGCATGACTCCATGGCCATATCGTTGGCCTTCGCTCTCAAAAATATCAAAGCACGAATACCGATGTCGCGCTTCAGCAGCCGCCTGGGGATCAACGGTTTCAAGATAATTTACGACAGCCTCCATGGACGCACGGAGACTGTAAAGATCAAGGCCGTAGAAGCCGACTTTCATCTGCTCGAATCTTTGCGATGCATTGCGTGCCCGCAACCAATCAACGAACGAGACTACATCCGTGTTTCGCCACATCCATGATGGAAATCTTTTGAAATCCCTTAAAGATTCATCAGCATTTCTGTCATTGCCAAATCCGCGGACGTATCTATTAACGCGATACGCATCCGGCCAATCAGCCTCTACTGCGACCGCACTGAAACCATTTGAGTCAATAAGTTCTCGCGTTATTCGAGAGCGCTCTCGATAGAATTCATGCGTTCCGTGGGACGCCTCTCCAATCAAAACAATTTTGGCATTGCCAATCATGTTAAGGAGGGGTTCATAATCAAGCCTGCTGCCTGAGAGAAGCGTGTAGTCGCTGACCATTCCCCGAGTTATTGATTTCATTAAATTCATGAATCAAGTCTTAACGAGCATACGTTTAATGTCCCTGTGGCGAAAAGATCTTGCCCAGACAAGACCAGTCACTGAATTTGCAAGGCCCCAATTACCAGCCAAATGAGGCACACAATAAGTGGACACGGATTCAATGTGACACAAATGCGGGAGAGCATTATGAATGAACATAATTTTCGGGATAGATCACATGCGGGACAACTACTTGGGCGCGTGCTGCAGTCGCATCGGGATGCTCACCCTTTGATACTGGGTCTTCCGCGGGGTGGTGTTCCAGTCGCTTGGGAAATAGCTCATGCACTAGATACGGACATGGATGTTCTCGTTGTTAGGAAATTGGGAATCCCATGGCAACCTGAATACGCCTTTGGAGCCATCGGTGAAAACGGGATATCCATAATTGATAGAGATGTGTGTGCATCAGTCGGACTGAGTGATTCTGATATCGATGCGATTTCACAGCGCGAGGGCATCGAATTGAACTTGAGAGTGGCTCTATTTCGAGGTCGTCAACCGATGGCTGATGTTAAGCAGCGGGAGGTAGTTATTGTTGATGATGGGATAGCAACTGGCTCTACGATGTTGGCAGCTATCGCAGTCCTGAGAAAACTTGGAGCGCGCAAGATTGTCGTCGCGGCTCCTGTTGCATCTATTCAGGCCGCCCAAACAATTGCCCGCAAGGTGGATGAATTTATTTGCTTACACACACCTGAGGACTTTCGTGCCGTCGCACTTTATTACGACAACTTTGAACAGGAAACTGATGAGCATGTTCGGTCACTTCTCGCTGGCTATGGCGCCCGCGAAGTGCATGTGCCCGTGATCGATTCAACAGGGAAAGAGATCACACTTCCGGGATCATTGACACTTCCGTCCAATGCTCGAGGGATTGTTATTTTTGCGCATGGAAGTGGGAGTAGCAGGTTCAGTTCTCGAAATGTTCATGTCGCTCGCATGCTTCAGAAGGTGGGGTTGGGGACTTTACTGTTTGATCTACTTACCGATGATGAGGCTACAGATCGACAAAATGTTTTTGACATATACCTTCTGGCTACCCGGCTGGAGCGGGCAATTGACTATCTGAAGTCTCACTCACAATGGGCTTCTCTCCCGTTAGCGCTTTTCGGGGCCAGTACTGGTGCCGGTGCCGCTTTGGTTGCCGCCGCTCGTCGGCCTGGGGATGTTTCAGCCGTAGTTTCCCGAGGAGGCCGCCCAGATCTCGCTGGCACCGCTTTGCCTCTAGTTCAGGCACCGACGCTATTGGTTGTTGGTGGATCAGACCACGAGGTTATTGGCCTCAATGAGCTCGCGATGCAGCGCCTGCAGTGCCCTCATGAACTAAAAATTGTTCCTGGGGCAACTCATCTTTTTGAGGAGCCTGGCACCCTTGATGCAGCTGCAGAATTGGCAGCTAGATGGCTTCTCGACCACTTGCCTGTGCGCCTTGTTGTGTAGTGGGGTTACCATGTTGGAGTAATGAAATTTGCACGGAGGCATTTCCCAGCACCTCGATGGATGCTGCTTGCGTGCAGCCTGTGTCTCATGCTGCCAGTAGCCTCAGGCGTCCAAGCGGCAGAAAGTCTGAGCCCATTCCCCTACCCAGACATGAAAAATGTGCAATATACGCAGGTCCCCGTGCGCGAGACAGGGATCGTTGATTTGGTGGCCGACGGCGACACTTTTCGCTTTATTCAGGATGGCACCAACGAGTACATCACCATACGGTTACTGGGAGTTAACGCCCCAGAGGTCCGAGGATTTAAAAATAAGCATCGAGACGATGACATGTGCGGCGCAGTACCTGCTACGCAGCTACTTGAATCCTTGTTACCTCGTGGCAGTCGTGTGCAACTTCGATCACTGGAGAGTAGTTCGCAAGGCCTTGATGATCGACTGAGGCGCTATGCATTCGCGTTCAACGCAGATACGGGCCAGTTTGATATTGACGTTCAGGCCGCACTCGCGCAGTCAGGTTTGGCCATGTGGTTCACAGTGCCAGATGAGGCAGCATTGTCGTATCAATATGCTGTGATGATCGCTCAAGCCCAACAACAAGGTATCGGTATTTGGTCTCCGGAATATTGCGGCCCCGTCGAACAACCCGACGCGGACCTCAGTGTCATCGCACATTGGAATGCGGCGGGTAACGACAATGCAAATCCGAATGGTGAATACATAATTGTGCGAAACGTTGGAGTGAAAGAAACTGACATCTCTGGCTGGCTACTTCGAGACTCCAGCCTCTCATTCTGGTTTTCATTCCCAGGCGGTAGCGTTCTAGCTCCCAACGATTATCGAGTGATTCATTCAGGAGTAGGCATCCCCGGACTGCCCAAAGCGCGTGACCTATATATGGACTCTCCCAATGCACTGTTAGCAAACACGATGTCAGATCGATTTGTGGGCGATGGTGCCTATCTTCTTGACAAATCCACGGCTATGCGCGCCTGGTTCGAATACCCCTGCGTGATCAATTGCACGGATTCGGCTCTGGGTAGTTTGAAAATCATTGGAGTCAATCCAGTTTCTGAGTCTGGAAAATCGGCTAAAGCCGCAAATCAAGAATTTGTTCGAATTCAAAATATTTCCACAGAACCAATTTCACTCGATGGCTACTACTTGCAGTACAGAGATGGGAGCTTTCCTTTTGAAGTAGACACCACACTTGCACCAAGGAAAATTTTGACGGTGCGTATGGGACGAGGACAACCCACAGACAGAGTTCAATATTGGGGGCGTAACGCTCCACTTCTCAAGAATTCCAGTGGCACTATTTCTTTACTGTCGGAGCGTAATGTTCCTATTTCCTCCAAATCTTGGTAGACACATGAATGAGGAAGTCTGGTTGATAGAGATATGAGCAATTAGAATCGGGGCACGATATCCTCCTCTAGACCACCACTGATCGCTATCGAACAGGAATTCCAATTCAGTGATCTCTTTGCTGTTGTCCGTCATCCCACTTGGCTTGGGAGCAGCATTTACTCCGTCACTATTTGCCCTGCAACTCCTTATCGTTGGAAATGATCCCTGGCGCTTGAAAGCACTAGGAGCCTTCCTCGGGTCTGCATTTGCTTTTGGCATAGCGGTAAGCATGCTGTTATTAGGATTCGCCCAATTGCCCACAAATCCAGAAGGCACCGATGTCCTTAGTGGCATTTTGCGTTTAGCTGCCGCAATGTTCATTGGCGCCGGTGCGGTCTATTTCTTCATACCGCACCCCCAACTTCAACTTCGCGTGCGCAACGATGTTGAACGCAGGGTCTCGCATGCACGACCCGTTGAGTTTTTCGGTATAACATTCTTATTGAGTATCAAAGATTTTTCCTCATTCGTTCTGATCATCCCAGCCATGCACGACATCGCCGTTGCTGACGTGCCCTGGCCATACAAATTCGGTGTTTCAGGTCTTCTTTTCGCATTGGCTCTCTCACCACTTTTGGTTCCCCCTGCATTGCGAAGCATTCTTGGAACACGTGGTAAGAAATACCTCCGAGCAACCTACGAATTCACCATGACCCATCAATTCACCATCATGGGGGTTGTTTTTCTGGCGCTCACCGCGTACCTCGCGTGGTCTGGGTTGCACGAATTGAACTAGGGCGCTGGGATCCGCTTTTAGGGGAATTTCCCCTATGTCGCAGAAATATCTCAAAATTATGGGATGTATGTCACAGGTAAAAAGCCCGAAATATCCGTTTCCATCGTGGTAGTCATTAGATTTCTATGTTTGACTGACCGTCAAGTTAAGACTTTGTGGCACCTGTCAGGCCATGTAAAAGCCCATCTCACTGACGTGAAATGTGCAGAACTGCACTGACGGAAGCAGTCGCTGGAATCAGCTGGAAGACGTGAGACTCGTTGCCAGCCCTCGACTTCTTGGTGAGCGCACTTCAACATACAGAGGTTGATAGCGCAACGATCCGAGCCACCAGCGTTGGGCGAGTGCCCACGCATGCGAAGGAATAATGAATTCAATCCGTCTTTTTAGCGTGATCGCCGTTGCCGTTTTGGGTGCAGGTCAGGCGGTGCTCCCATCCGTCGCACTTGCGCAAACCCAGGCCTATAGCCAGCCTTCTCGCATCAAGCCAGTTAATAAATCAAAATTGAATGTGTCTACTTCCTGGCTCGTAGCATCACCACGCTCTGTGGTTACAGTGAATGTCGCCGCGAGAGAGCAAAAGAAGTTTGGGAACTTTACGCTTCATTCAGAGGCCACCTTGGATGTCTTGGGCGTGGAACCAAGTTTGTACCGCGGTAAATTTTTCAAACCCAATATTGAACAGAAGCGCAAATGTATTGTGAAGCGCGAAAGCGAAGGATACTATGAAGTGCGCGGTGGTGGCGGCAACAAATATTTTGGCGCCTACCAAATGTCTCAAGAGCTTGCACAGGGTGCGACATGGATGATGCTTGATGAACACAAGAAACTACTTGGAACATCAGACGCAAAGAAGATTCTGACTGAACTTCGAAAGACGCCTCCCAATCAATGGCCCCGCTACTATCAAGATGCAGCTTTCAGCACAATTTACAACTGGGAATCAACCGGTTCTGGCGCTTCCCACTGGTCTGGGGGACGTTGGCGCTGCTAACTTCGGCACTCGGGACAAGAAATGCTGAAGTATCTATTGCACATTCACTTATGAATGGACTACACCGAGTTCAACAAAGAAATCACGGATTAGACCGCATTTGACCATTATGTAGGGCGTGGCGGTGTGCTCAATTTGCGCAATTTATCGGTATAAATAGAGGAAGGCCCCTCAAAGTATGAGTTTGAGGGGCCTTCACCGTGGGTCGCTAGCCTGCCGCCTGATTTCTCAGGGCGCTGACACCAATGTTGTGCGCCGCGCTCATGTTCAGGTTTCCCTGTCCACCGAAAGACCCATTGCTACCCTCGAGCAATTCGCCGCCTTCAGCCTTGTCAACATTCCAAGACCCTCAGTCGCATTCCTTGCGGTTTGCTTCTTCGTCTGACTGCGTTTCCTTGCCCGACTCGCGCCTTGCGGTGCGATAGCAGAACACTATTCTCAAAAGTCCAGCACATGCAACATGTTTTCAAAAATTTTTTCAATAAATTCTGACCCATGAATCCCATGGATAACTTTGCGTCACTCTAGTCACACAATTAGATGGAATGAGGGTGCTCCCATAACCGAGAGCACCCTCAAACGAATCACAGTGCCAACCATGAAGCCGGCAATTTGGAAGGTTAGGGCGCCTGCGTGAACCACTGCTTTGCGTGATTTGTATTGACGATCAGTACCACGATAAGACCAAGAAGCACCTGGACAAAGCCACCGTGCCCAAGGCTGAAGAAGCCAAACACGATATTGATCACGGCGAGCACCGAGATGAAGACCTGAGCTGTCGCGCTACCAATCCAGGCCAGCTTGGCCAACCAGAAGAAGATCAAGCCAAGGAAAATCAACATGGCACCGTAGAACCACAAGAAAAATGTGGATGCAGTTTCTGTTTCACCCGTTATTTGGTTAACAAATTCTGGGTTATCCCCGAATGCTGAAAAAATCAACATGAAGCCAATAAAGATATCGGCCACTGCGTTGATGATCATCAAGATTGCAATGATCGAAACGCCAATCGGACGTGTTGCAGTACTAATACCTGACATACTTTCCTCCTCATAGTGGGGACGCATTGTCCACACCACCCAAAGGTAGTAGCACAAGCACTTCTCATGAAATAAGCGCGCCGAACAAGGCTTAACCACGCATGGGGTAAGCACCTGTAATAGCGATCACGGCATCTGACACATTGGGAAGGGCGAAGGTCTTCTGTCCATCTCCCCCAAAACGATTTCCGAGGATCGAAAAGAGCGCCGTATTCTGACTAGTGCTCAACAACGAGCCATCACAGAATGCCCAACCGGCGTCCGGGTAGGAATTTGTTGTGTAGTCCACCTCACCTACATATGGCTCAGTCACAATTCTGTAGTGGGGTAAGTTGGTCGGCTTTGGGAAATCTCCCATAGCCACAATGTAGGGAGTTAGACCCTCAGGAGCTGATGCTTGCAGGTCTGGGGTTTCGAATGTGGTGGCCGTCGAGTCAACTACAACAGAACCCTGATATCCGAGCACCACATAAAGGGCCTCGTAGTCGTCAACGTTATATGTCGAACCATCACACTTCAAACAACCAGAAACCCCGGATCCATCCCACATCGATGACCACAAAAACACATCGCCAACGTAGTGACTCATGGCTGACTCACCGGGATCGTTTCCCGATTAACCGTAGCGCTGTAAAGGTTAGGGCCAAGTCGCACAAGGTGTATCGGTATTGATGTGCCATCGGGGCCGGTCATCGTCACTGTGCCATGGCCTGGATGTCTGCCTGATTTCTTTGTAAACAAAACATCAAAGGAGTTTCTGTCGGATCGAGTTCCGCCATCCAATGACCGAATAGCCCTGCGACGCTGCACAACAAGTGAGCCGCCCGGAATTGTCCAAACTTGACCCCGTCGGAATCTGCCTCGCCGAAAACGCGAGTCATTTGCACCCCTCACCGGCGCATAAATCTGGCTAGCCCGAACGCCCACGGCAGATCGGAGCACTAATGCTCCACCCGCAGCAATGCCCAAGGCAGCAATAAACCCCCGTCTGTGAACAAGCACTTCTGCTCGCATGTCGCGTCCACCTTCCCGTGGTTAGCAGACGCCGCATCGAAGTCATTATGTAGGTTAGACCCAATCAGGACCCTTGAACACCGTAAAAACACGGTGCTCGCCTCAACCTATATTTGTTTACTCGGTGGAGGGCGCACGCTACATGGGTCCCAATACGACAGTGCGCTGGCCATTGAGAAAGACGCGGTCCTGAGCAAACAATCGAACGGCCCTCGAGAGCACTAACCGCTCCACATCGCGACCAATCTCGGCGTAAACTTCAGCGGTGAACCGGTGGTCAACTCTTTCGACATCCTGCTCGATGATCGGTCCCTCATCGAGGTCAGAAGTAACAAAGTGAGCCGTTGCGCCAATGAGTTTGACGCCGCGATCGTGAGCTTGATGGTAGGGGCGTGCGCCTTTGAATCCAGGCAGGAATGAGTGGTGGATGTTAATAACCCGACCGTTGAGTGCCCTGCAGGCACTATCACTCAAAATCTGCATGTAACGAGCCAGAACTACTAGGTCCACAGACTCCTGTTCCACCAACGCGAGTAACGCTGTCTCTTGTCCTGCCTTGGTATCGGCGGTCACAGGCAGGTAATGAAATGGAATCCCGTGGCGATCAGCAATTGCCCTGCACGTTTCATGATTTGAAACAATCCCAACAATGTCCAGTGGAAGCTCACCTGCATCACGCCTGTAGAGCAAATCCAGAAGGCAGTGGTCGTATTGGGAAACAAGGATCAGGGCTCGCTTATGCGCAGATTCAAGGCGCAGTCCGACTTTCGTGTTCAGGGTCGACGTGCGCTCAGCAATAATCTGTCGAACCTGGTCCACATCTTCGAAACTGCTATCAAATCTTGTCCGAGAAAAGAATAAATTTGTGTCAAGATCTGAATACTGTTCCTGCTCGAGAATGTTGGCCTCAAACTCTAAGAGCGCACCACTGACAGCGTGAATAATTCCGGGACCATCTGGACAGGTGATAGTGAGAATGTATGTGGGCACGATGGGAAGGGTAACAGCGCTCGCCGCGATGAGCCGACGATGCATCCCCGGACTCAGCCCATATTGCATTCGAAAATTTCCACTAAATGCTCTGGGAGTGAGAACATGGGTAACACTCACCGCTGGACGGTAATTGCCTCGGCCAGTAGTAGACTTAAGGCTCCGTCCTAGAGAGGCAAAACATGCGAGCAATTCGATTTTCCAAGATGGCTGTTTCAGCCATTTCCGTTGCAACAATCGCACTTTTATCAGCGTGCGGGAGCGCATCTGAATCGAGCGGTTCGAGCAGTTCGAACACTGAGTCTGCTGATTCAGTTGAATCTGTCGAATCAGAAGATACTGGTGAGGCAGAGGCGGTAACTGGGGCCATGGCCGACGCCAGTTTCGCGGTCACAGTTTTTCTTGACACTATGTGGCCAATCGAAGGTAATGAATATGCCGATGCAGCAACCGTTGAAGGATGGTGCGCAACATTCGCCACGGATCCCGACGCTGCGGTTACCGCTGTTGCTGAATACCTCAATTCTGAATCAGAAATTGCGGCAGCAGATCCTGCATCTGTGACCACTTCGGTCGCGGAATATCTCGATGGCAACTGCTACTTGTTAGAAGAGTAGCCGCCAGCAGATCAACTCCCCCAAGGGAGAGACTGCGCTGCAATTTCGTGTCAAAAAGTAAAGGGCCGTGCACCGGGTTTTCCGGTACACGGCCCTTCGATTTCTTATCTCAGTGCATTATGCGCACTTTGAAAGGTACTGTGCTTTCTTGCCTGCTGCTGTGTTCACGTTGGCCTTTGTCAGGATCGTGAAACCAGTGGTGATCTTCTTCTTTGTCTTCTGGCCCTTGATTGCCTTAATTGCCTGCTCGACACCCTTGGTACCGATTGTTGATGGCTGCTGAGCAATGAGTGCCTGAACAGTTCCGGCCTTGAGTGCCTTTACCTGATCGGGACCAGCATCGAATCCAATGACAACAATCTGGCCTTCCTTGCCAGCCTGCTTGATGCCTGTTGCTGCACCTTGAGCTGAGAAGAGGTTAGAAGCAAAGATTGCCTTCAGGTTTGGATTAGCGGCGATTGCTGCTGTCGTGATTTGTGCTGCCTTAGCGGGCTCATTGTCCGAGTACTCCTGGCCAATGAATGTGTACTTGCCACCGCTCTTGCCAACGGCTGACTTGAAGCCTGCATCGCGAGCGTCCGTTGTGCTGATACCGGGCTTGACACCAATACCTAGGACATCGCCTCCGCCTGGAACCAGTTTCTGAACGGCCTTGAATGCTTCCTGACCGCCTGCGAAGTTATTCGAAGAAATTGCCGATGCAGCAAACTTCGGGTTCTTCACCGTTGTGTCGACAAGCACAATCTTGATGCCCTTCTTTGCAGCATTTTCGAGAGGCTTCTGCATTGCATTCACATCGTTCGGCGCAATCAGGATTGCATCGGGGCCCTTTGCCACGATGGAGTCCAAGATTGGCTTCTGGAGTGTTGCGTCGAACTTAGCTGGACCAACTGTCGTGACCTTGGCACCAGCCTTCTTCGCCGCAGCCTGAATGCCGCAGTCCATAGTGATGTAGAAACCATCACCCTTGACACCCTGAATAAACACGATGTCTTCCCCTGCAGCATTTGCAGGTTGAGCAACGCCGAGGGTGAGTCCTGCCACGAGCCCGACACTCAGTGCCGTGATCGCTGACTTCTTTATTTTTGCGTTCACTTGATACCTTCCTTTTCAGTTGATCCCACTTGCACACCACCGACTTGGAGGCGCCTGGGCTTACGTCCTGATCCGCGCACCGCACGTTCTCGACGCTTGCCGTCTATGTAGACAGCTGCGATCAGGAAGATTCCGATTACAACGCCTTGCCAGTAAGACTCGACGCCGATAATGATGAATCCGGACTGCAACACCACGGGGATGAGCAAACCGATAACTGATCCAAAAATTGTTCCAATTCCACCAAAGAGAGATGTGCCACCGATCACCACTCCTGCGATGACGGTGAGAGGTGTCATGGAGTTACCACCAATTGACGTCTGCTGGAAAAAGGCGATACTCATCCAGCCTGCAAGACCTGCGGTTACTCCCGAAATTATGTAGATCCAAATCAGGTGACGATCAACTTTGACGCCAACCCGACGACATGCTTCTGGATTGGAACCAACTGCATAGGTGGTCAAGCCAAATCGCGTCATGTGCAGTAGCACTCCGCCGAGTAGGCAAACTACAGCCGCCAACACAACGAGATTTGGTAACTCACCAAAAAGGTTTCCAAAGCCGATCGTGTCGACCATTTCAGTCGGAATCTCATAAAGGTCAATTCCACCGGTGAGAACTTGAGCCAGACCAAGGGCTGCTCCCATTGTTCCCAATGTCACGATAAACGGCGGCACCTTAGCTTTGGCGACCAAGACACCATTCAACCAACCCCAAGCCGCACCTGAAAGAATCGCCGCCCCTAAACCGATGAGTGACGTTGTCCACCCAGAGGCCCCGAGATTTCCCATCACCATGGCTGAAATCACAGAACTGAAAATCAGGACCGAGCCAATGGACAAATCGATACCTGCGGTAATGATGACGAACGTTGCTCCCACACCCAAAACCGCAAATATTGCTGTATTCATCATGATCGAGCGCAGATTAAACACAGTGAGGAAAGCATCCGGAGCCATGATTGAGAAGATAATCGAAATAGTTAGGAGAACAAGAACGATTTGCAGCGCTTGAACCCGCGTGATTCTTTGAATAATGCTGACTTGTTCACTCTTAATCATGTCTTGAATATCTTGTGAACTCGTTTTCATTGGAGTGCTCACGCGGCCTCCTCATCTAGTTTGCCCGTCATCGCACCAACGAGTTCTTCGATACTTGAATCAGCTGCATTTATTGTTGCCACTCGACGTCCACGTCGCAGCACTTGGACCGTATCTGCTACCTCGAGTACCTCAGGCATGGAATGGCTAATGAGTACGACGCCAATTCCCTTGTCCCGAACCCGGCGGATCAGATCGAGAACATTAGCGGTCTGAACTACACCTAATGCTGCAGTGGGCTCGTCAAAGAAGATGATTTTGCTTGCCCACGCTGCCGACCGTGCAACCGCGACACTCTGCTTTTGCCCACCGGACATTGTGCCAACGGGCTCGTTGAGTTTACGAACAGTCGAGCCCAAATCCGTGAAAACTTCCACACTGTGATCTCGCATTGACTTGCGGTCCATGAATCCGAGAAGACCGAGCAAACCTGACCGCTTGATCTCTCGGTTCAAGTACAGGTTTTTAACCGGGTCCAAGTGCGGGCACAAAGCCAAGTCTTGAAACACCGTTTCAATGCCATGCGACCTTGCCGCAGCGGGGTTGTTGAAATTGACCCGGTTTCCATCAAGCATCACCTCGCCAGCCTCGGAATTTTCAGTTCCCGAAAGTATCTTGACAAGAGTCGACTTACCTGCGCCATTGTCACCGATGAGAGCCGTTACCTGTCCCGCCTCAACATCAAAATCCGCTCCATCGAGTGCGATGACGGACCCGTATGTGCGCACGATGCCGCGCGCTTCAAGCAATGCCATGTCTACCTTCCTCCGTTCTGCCATGGGGTGGCGCGCCCTGCAATTGCCTCCCGCAACTTCAAGAGTCTTGGCCGTGCCGTTTCCGAGAGAAATGTTGCTCGCTCAGTTTGGTTAAGCCCGACAGCTTCTTTCCACACTGATCGTCCTGCGATAAACCCTGATGCGCCGCCATCATCGCAAGAAATTTTTATTACGTCTTCGAAAACATCGAAATCCACTCCCGCGCTAAGCACGGCCCACGGAACAGTGAGGACATCGGATAAACGCTTACATCCTTCCGGCGAACCGGGATATTCCAATTTCAGTAGGTCTGGTTTGACGGCCGTGAGCAACTCTGCGGAGGTGATAATTGCACGCTCACGTTCTGCGGCGCTCAAAGTTTCCACGCCTCGAGGTGAGAAAATTAGGTTCTCAATCACCGATGGAATGCCTTGTGCCCGACAGTCTTCAACAATGGCATTCACAAGGTCAACCGTCTCGGCCGTTATGTCTGGTTCACCGGTACGAACTTCTCGTTGGGGATTCATCATGACTAGAACCTTGACCGCATGTCCACCCATCGACTTCACCCAGGCGGCATCCTGCTCTGGGATTCGATAGGAACGTGGCTCACCTTCGAAATCACCACGATCAGTGGGCTCGGCAGCAATAAGGAGACCGCATGATGGATTCAGTGCACCCGCATCCATGACTGCCCCAACACCCAATTGCGGATCCAACAGAATACCAGTGGCATCTGGAGTCAGCGCCCGCGTTACCTCCACTTTGACATCGCGCATGTCTTGATCAGTGGCTTCAATCCCGACGGCACTAAACATGCGACGCAAGGTATTGCGTTGATCAAAGGCAATGATTGCGAAGGTGCCATCCTCGTCAGCGATTGACGCGAGGGTGGTGGGTTGGCCTTGCTCTGCGGCCATTGTCATGAAATTAACTCCTTATGTGAGGGTTGTGCGAAACTAACTGCAAGATTTGCAGTTAGGGGTACATTCGTTTGGTGCGCTGCAAGGGCAGCCAGTGAGGCCGCCCCTCTTGCACCCGGTTCTTCTCCATCAAAACGCTTCAATCCCGGCATCACGAGCGACTTTCCGCGATACACGCCGTCGATTCTTGCCCAGCCTCCGGCCGCTACCGCGAAGTCGTACGGGCCTGCAATGTCGTCCACTGCGTGCACAAGTTCACCGGTTTTCTCCAGTGTGTATCTCATTGCCGCGGACCACAAATCCTTTGGGGAAATGTCACCGCGCAAGGCGATAGTTACTTCATTTGCCCATTCCGGTGGTTCCGTCACGCTTACTTCAGAAAAATGAGTTGCACTGGAATCCCAATTGTCAGCGATTTCTCGACGCGACTCGCGATCATTGGCACCCAACATTGACATGACGCGACCTAATACCAAGCCAGATCTTGTCGCGCCCAGAATCGCGGTAACACCGGGGAGAACATGCATGCCTGCACTCAATCCGCCATGAACCAATTTTGAGCGCTCAAGATTTGTTAACGTGCGAGAAACTGACCGTAAGACCACATCAGCCGTCCCACACGAGTTATAAAGATCATCTCCATTAATTGCACCTGCGCCGATTGCCCCTACCAAATGATCATGGCCCGCGACAGTCACGACTGCTCCACGAAGTTTCTCGGAGACTGATGGCATGACGCTGCCAAACGGTGTTCCTGCATTGCGCATTTCAGGCAAAAGACTTGGCGTGGCTCCCAAGTTTTCCAGTGCAGGAATCCATGGCAGACCGGATCCTTGGTCCAATAGACCTGTTCGTGAGGCCAGCGAAGGCTCAGTAAAAACTGATCCAGTTAGTCGAAATGCAATGTATTCCAATGCGTTTAGCCATTTTGTGTCTCGCTCAATTTTCTGCCCCTTCCTCACATGCCACAGAAGTTTGGAGAATGAACATTCAGCCTTAAAGCCCAGACCCGTATGAGCCATGAACTCCTGCGCAAAATCCACCGGGAGCGACTGCAGTTCAGATTTACCGCGTTCGTCATACCATGCGATTGCAGGCACGATCGGCTTCAACTGAGTGTTGACTAAAACTCCAGTCTCGGCCATGCCCGTAATCCCAATTCCAATCACGGCACCTGCAGGCACTGAATCGGGTATTGCTCGGACCAGCACTTGGATAGCTGTCTCCGCCAAAGAGTCAACGTCTATTTGCGCTTCCCCATTGATTCCAACATCCCAAACGGTGGGAAGGGTTGCTCGCCCAACAATCGTGCCATCGAGTTCAAAAGCATGTGCTTTCATCGAAGTTGTACCGACGTCGATACCAATAACTAATTCCCTGGCGGATGTCATGCGATCCCCTCCAGGAGCGGTGGTGAGATTTCGCCGGAGCCGCGCGGAATGAGATGCAACGGCACTACAATTTCACGCGGTTCGTGCGATCCGCCGTTTCTCATGAGCTCTACAAGTCGTTCCATTGCTAGGCGCGCCAGAACGCGAGGGTCATGATCGAGGACCGTAATTGATGGGCTCAATATGTCCGCCGCCACAAAATCTCCGAAAGAGACCATGGCGATGTCAGTCCTTCCACCAAGGTGAAGGGCACGGACAACACCCAATGAAGTTTCTGACCTGGTAGAGAAAATGGCAGTTGGTATGTCTTGTCGCAGAAGCATTTGACGGATTTCTTGTTCAGCGGCCTCTGCGTCCGCGCAATCAAAAAACTGAAGGCTCTCATCAATTTCCAGATCCAATTCCTGGTGCGCCGCTAGGTAGCCATCTCGCCTTAATCGTGATGTTTCAATTTCCAAGTTATCGACAACAAGCGCGATGCGAGTGTGCCCATGACTTGCCAGGTGATGTACGGCCTTCTGTGCCTCAGCAAAGTCGTCAACCAGAACAACGTCTGCCTCCAGCCCGAGTGGGTGTCTGTCAAGAAATGTGACTGGAGTTTTAATGTTTGTTAAGAATCCATAGTCGGTCATGAATGGAGCAACAATCAGCCCTGCTACTCGTCGAGCAAGCATTCCTTCAACAACAGCACGCTCTGTGCCGGTATTCCGTGAATTGCTAGCGATAAAAACCTTTAATTCAACTTCTAAAGCAATGCGCTCGATTTCTTCAATCATCGCAGCAAAAAATGGGTCGCCGATGGTTGGAACGATGACTCCAACGGTCTCGTCAACTCCCCTGCGCAAACTCCTCGCCATAACGTCCACGCGATAGCCCAATGAATCCACGTGCTCCTGAATTCGCTTACGCGTCTCGGTCGCAACTCTTGGATCACCGTTTATCACACGTGACACTGTTTTAGTGCTGGTGCCTGCGGCCGCGGCTACGTCAGAGAGTCGTACGGTGCGCTGAGTCATGAGCAGTGCACCGCGCTCAAGGTGTTGAAGATTTCATTCACGCGGTCCGTCTCAACGCCGCCCGCACGAACCTGCTCACAGGAACTTGCGGATGTCGCAATCGCAAAAGCTGTCGCAGCACGCCAATCAACATCGTTCCCAGCTTGGTTCCACATGTGTGCTAGTCCAGCAACAAAAGAGTCACCTGCACCCACCGCACTGATGGGATCTATGGGGAATGAGTTCATCCATGAAACTTCATCTCTGTGTGCCATGGCAACACCGGCTGCACCTGCCGTGACAAATGCATGTACGGCTCCGCGCGCGCAGAGTTCCATGGCCGCATGCATTGCTCGATCGCGAATTTTATCCGTCTCCGTGATGTCATGGAGTTGTGAATCCATGACAGTTGCACTTGCATCAGCAAGTGCAGCTTCAGCTTCATCAAGATTAGGAGTGATTACGTCAGGACCTTCAGCCAAACTCATTGCCAGCCACTCAGGATTAACGTCGAGCAAAACGTGACCCCCGCTGGCATGAACGGCAGCGATGAGAGAGCTCAAGACCTTGGGATCTAGGCCAGGAGGGAAGCTGCCCATGATGAGAACTAAGTCACCTGAGATCACTGAGGCGCTAATTTCGCTGTGCACTAGATCCCAGTCAGAAGCGCTCATGGGATACCCAGCGTCATTGATGACGGTAACTCTGTTCGTGAGATTTTCTAGATAAATATTTGCCATTCGCACGGGACCGCTAACACCGATGAGTTGGGCTTGGGCGCCCTCGGCAGCTAGGAGAGCTTCATACCGGGCACGGTCGTCAACTCCAACTGGAATTATCAAGCGGACAGGTTGGTCCAGCGCCCTCAAAACTCGAGCAACGTTGATGCCTTTGCCACCTGCAGTTAGTTCCACGTCGAGCGTTCGCATGACGGCACCGGGGACTAATTCGGTCAAGGAAATCGTGCGGTCAAACACTGGGTTTGGATTAATAACCAAAATACCCATGCCGCACCTCCCTTATTGGATTCCCGATCGACAGGTATGACATCGATGTCACACCGTGCCTGCACTTAGGTAATCGATGACATTGTCGTGGCAGAACGCTACTGCTCAAATTAAAAAAAATAATTGGTCGTTATTAAATCGTTACGAAAATAGTGCGGATAGGGCCTGACATTGACGGGCGAGCGGTTGAGACGAATCCACGAGTTGGTGAGAGATGACCGGTTGTGGCGCCAACTCCAGGCTCGAAGCTCCACTGAGAACCTTCTCGTCTCGCTCAGACCCACGATTTCGAATCCGATCCAGACGAATATGGGAGTCCACTGTCAACCAAATAAAATTAACGGTTTCAAAGTCGCCACAGGCTGCGAGCCATTCGTTCCAAGCTTCCTGTGACTGTGAAATTCCGGTAAAGGGCGCAGACACCAACAGACAATCGCAGCCAGGCGCTTCTTTCCCCCTCGCCTGTGCCACGGCTTGGGCCATCACCAAGTAGCGCTCCTGCTTGACGCGTACAAGTAGATCCGATTCTGAAACCCCAGGATTCTCCGCCCGCCGGTTCGAAACAATTTCCGCAGTTACAACATCAAAATCAATGTGCTTCATTTGATGGAGCCGTGCAAGTTCATTTGCGAGAGTGGTCTTCCCACTCCCTGCTGGACCTGCAATTACTATCAGCCGCATAGAGCGCATTATTTACCATCAAGCGGCGGGAAGAAACTTTGAACACCATTCCTACAAGGGTCATCAACGGTGAACCGTCCTTCTCCATTGCCACCGATACCGTCACCGTTTGGATGACTCTTCGCGGAAATCACATTGCCCCAGTAATTTTTCACTTACCGCAAGGTGATGTCACGCCCTACAGTCTCGCGCCTTGGACTCCCACAGATCACCTAGGTATTGATCCTCTGCTTGAGATGTTGCGTGGTGATTTCTGGTGTATGCCATTCGGCGCTCAACCCGATGGCCCCGCGCATGGTGAAGCTGCCAATGCACAATGGAATTGTGTCGAGCTCACGGAAAGCACAGCGCACCTACGAATACACGCTCAGGATCTCGGCGCACAAATTGATAAATTTGTGAGCGTACGGGAGGGTCAGACCGCGCTCTTCCAGGAGTTCAGAATCAGCGGACTGCAAGGCTCTTTCTCTTACGGTACTCACCCAATCCTTGACCTATCTCAATTCCCATTCGAGGCCGCGCGCATAAGCACAGGTGCAACACGCTGGGCATCTGTGTTCCCGGATTTGTTTTCGCGCGCTGAGTTGGGTGAGAACCAAGTCTTGGAGCCCGGCGCCGTGTTCGACAACTTGAGCGAGATACCTGCGATTGGCGGAGAGGCCTTTGACTTATCCCGGTATCCCACAACAACTCCCCACGAGGACTTAGTCATGTTGACGCAGAGAGGCGATGAGCGGGGATTGGGGTGGACGGCGGTCAGCGTTCCAGGGTACGTCTGGTTCGCTCTCAAGAACGTCAAGGATTTTCCCTCTACGCTCCTTTGGGTTTCCAACGGCGGCCGTACTCAAAATCCATGGAATGGTCGGCACCTTGGTCGACTCGGTGTGGAGGATGTTTGTTCCTTTTTTCATGAGGGGCTGGAAGCAAGCAGGCAAGATCGACTTGCACATTTAGGTATTGCGACGGCTCGAGAATTCAATGCGCAAACCGATATTTCACTTCGGGTACTGCAATCAGTTGTTCCGTCCCCAACGGGCTTTGGTCGCGTTGCCACAATTGAGATGCCATTACCCAACATCGTGCGCATCACCGACGAGTTCGGTACGTTCATCGAACAGCCTCTGGATTGGGAATATGTCATCTAAGTGCATTGGTCACAGCATTTGATGCTTAAACTGCGCACATGAACTCTCAGAAAATTGAGCCCACAAAACTGCCGTCAAACCAATTCGACCACTTTTATAAAGGCGGTTATCGAATTGGAAAGCTGCGCAAAGGCCCGGGCGGTCCCATGCGACCAGAGGAGTGGATCGGCTCTACGACTACGCGTTTCGGAGAAGCCGAAACTGGACTTTCACGGTTACCAAATGGGCAGCTTCTCAAGGATGCAGTCGAAGCAGACCCCATTGCATGGCTCGGTGAGAAACATGTAGCAAAATTTGATTCTTCGATTGAAATTTTGGTCAAACTGCTGGATCCAGATCAGCGTTTACCTGTTCACTACCACCCTGACCAAAAATTTGCCGCAGAAAAATTACACCTGAATCACGGGAAAACAGAAGCCTGGATAATTCTTGAAGCGCCTGCTGAAGCCAAAGTGGGGCTCGGATTCAACCGACAAATGACTAAGGCAGAGGTCTCCGATCTCGTCGCTGCACATGATTCTGCCGGATTACTGGAATCCCTCGTCTTTTTCAATGTCAAACCAGGTGATGCAGTTTTTGTCCCGGCAGGCGTGGCACATGCCATTGAGTCCGGCATCCTTGTACTGGAATTGCAGGAACCTACTGACCTTTCAATTCTTCTCGAATGGGATGGCTTTGCCGTCGACGGAGATAAAGATGGCCATCTCAATCTTGGGTTCGACTCAGCACTTGATGCTTTGAGGCTCTCTCAACTCAGCAAAGAAGAAAATGCCCAACTTTTAAGTCAGTTCGATGTGGACTCCAAAGAATCCCACGCAATTTTCCAGTCAATTGCTGATCCATTTTTCAGAGCTGACTACCTTCCCGGCCTTGGGGAGTCCGTGGAGGCCGGATTCGGAATTTTCTTGTGTCTTTCAGGTCAAGGAATTTTGGAATTCGACGACGGCAATCGAGTTGAGACCGATCGTGGCGACGCTGTGATCATTCCCCATTCAGCGGGTGGTTTCAGCATCAGGGATTGTGCGGGAGTTCTGAGTCGACCTCCTGCAGCGTAATTTCAAGCATGAACAAAGTGGCCGAATTGTTCACTAGGTTTTTAACGGAACCCATAATTATTCGCTGCTTCAAGGGTTTCATCAAATCGGGCGACCCCGATAGAACTCAGGTGAGATTGGATGTTTTGCGCTGCCGTTGCCACACCCAGTTTTAAACATTCCGCAACATCCCAATTCTCGTGCAGACCGTAAACAACTCCTGCAGCAAACGCATCGCCCGCACCTGTCGTCCCCTTGATGGCATCGCCAGGAACCTTCACTGAACCTTGTCGCCAGCAACGCCCTTCGGAGTCGGCAGCAACTGCTCCAGCCGGCGTGTGGATGACAGCCAACCGGGAGATGCCACGTGAAATCAGTCCAAGCGCTAATTTCTCAAGTGCCTGCCAATCAACGCGCGCATCTGCGCCGTCGATTTTTATTGCCGAGCCGAGTAACGCTCCAGCCTCGGATTCATTAATAATGATCGACGAGAGAAATGGCAAACAAGGTAGGACTAAATCGCGCGTGACGTCTGCGTCAAGGTGGACCATCTCCATATTCGTTGCGATCCCAGCGTCTCGTGCACGTTGCAGAACTTCTACCCACTGGCTTGATTTTCCAGGTGAATGAGAATCGGCCAACTTGTGTATTCCTGGAGCGCCAACATGAAGTATGCGCGGCGAGTGAAGGTCGAGATCAATGAGGTCGAAATTAAGGTCTTCATTTGAGCCTGCATGGAAAAGGAACGTTCGCTTACCATTCGAATTGAGAGTTAAGGCATCTGCGTAACCCGTGAGTTTGATCTCTGAGCGTTGCATGCGTGAGTTAGCAATCTCAAAAGCATCCGTTTGTTCAATAATGAACTGACCATCCGCATCCTGCCCAATGCAAGTAATGGTCTCTACGGGAAGACTCGGATCAAGTTGCCTCAGGTTGAACGCAATATTAAGGCCAGGGCCGCCCGTGCTCTTTGAGATTTCATCAATAGCAACAAGTGACTCAAGTTCGGGTAAGTGATCAATTTTCTTGGTGTAGTCAACTGTCGCTGTGCCAACGCACAATACGCCCCTTCGCATTATTCAGCTCTAAGTATTGGATCTGTGATTACTAGATCGTCCTCCAACGTTCTTTGCGAGGGAAGGCCCTGACGTTCAAGAATTTCGTGGTATTGCTCAACAGCTTGAACGGGGGTAATCGAGCCCTCAATAACAGGGCGCATCAATGCCACCAGATCGAGTTGTGACTCCGAACGTTGAATCTTGCGTCCAAAGAGTGCGACTCGAGCGCCCGCTTGCTCACCACGCCGAAGTAATTCAAATGTGTCTCGTGTGGTACCCGCGGATCCACCAAGCAAACCAACAACCAGTGTTGAATCGTGTCCTGAGAGTTCTTGGAGATGAATGCTTCCGTTGTAGGGGATCTTGAGAAAAAGGGGACGCTCAGCCTGGGTAACTCCAGCTAGCGCTCTAATGATGCTGTCGTTCACAAAGCCACCAAAGTCCGATGGACTCAAATTACTCGGGGCATTGGGATTGAACACCTCTAAGAAGTGGCGAACTCCAAGCTTTGCCGAGTGAATTCGAAACTCTCTGTAGGCCTCCAGAGAGCGTAAGTCCGCATCGAGATCGTTGTTGAAAGTTAAGGAGTACAGTGCCAAATCACAAAATTCTCGTGTTTTATCGAGGTTCACTGACTGAAACGGCCTTGATGCTGAGGCTTGATAATCGGATGATCTGGGGTTCCAAATATCTGTTGCATCATTACCGCGTATGGCTAATGTGACTCGCTCACTATTACCCGGTTTTTGAGCCAACTTTTCGACGTTGGCTGCCGAGGCAAGCATGATGTCAATCTGGCCTTGATCCATCAAGGCTTGCATTTGAACGAGATGGACCTGACGTGTCGGGTAAACATCAGGACCAGAATCCCCCATCTGATGACCCGCGTTGGCTCCTGCGGCCATAAGCCCAACGGACAAGTCGGCATCTTTGGCATCAGCGATGATGAAATCGGACGGTTGATATTTGCCAGCCAATATTCGAGAAATTTTTTGGTCGAGACTTCTTGTGGACTCGTTTTTAGTTTTTGACACCATCAGATCCTAACTAATCCAGTATCCAAAGTAAATAAATATTGTTTGCTGAACTGAGCACTTACCCGTTGCTCGATATGTCCGTAGGACATTCGATCGCGGGGTGTAAAGGGTTTCGTGAAACTTGAAACCTTCAATTAAATCTCTTGATTCGTGGGCAACATCACGAGGTCTCTGATCGTAATGTGGCGCGGTGTGTTGAGCATAAACATCACAGCATCTGCAACATCCTCCGAACGCATGCCTCGGCCAGCACTTACTTCGGTTTCAATACTTGCATCGCCATTAGCAACTCCCCACAGTTCATTCAGCACGATACCTGGCGCAACAGCACCTAAGCGCACACCGGAACCCACCAGTTGCTGCCGGGTTCCATGAACGAATGCCTGAACCGCATGTTTCGTGGCCGAGTAGATGGGCTCCCAGGCAATGACCTGGTGACCAGAGACCGAACTCGTCACAATAATGTCGCCCGCTCCTTGCTCAATCAGGTGAGGCAATGCTGCGTGAACCGAGTGCATAACACCTAATACGTTTGTTCGTCCGATTGCATCGACTCGAGTTGCATCCACTTCCCAACCTTTTTCAGGGAGATACAGACCAGCATTTGCTAGCAGCACATCAAGGCGTCCATACGCTTCGAGTGCGCGAGCGACGGCAGCCTGGGCTGTCTCGGAATTAGCAATGTCACCTGCGACGATTTCAGGTGTGTGGATGAACTCAGACACCACACTGTTAAGTCGAGATCGATCGCGACTAACGAGCACAAGCCTGAAACCCGCACGATCCAAAGCATGGGCGCAGGCTCGGCCAATGCCCGAACGAGCTCCCGTCACAATCGCTACTTTGGTTTTTGCGCTCATTGGTACTCCTTTGTTAAGGGCACATAATTCAGTGCTCAGTTTCCATTTACTCGAATCCAAGTGCCTGACGACGATACGTTTCATCGGGCCGTTTATCAATGCGTTCAACTTGCTCAGTGGGGAGAAAGTTTGGCCCTCCTGCCGAGAGGGTTCCGTGCAATATCCGCGCGTTCTTAACTGCCATCTCGGTCACTTGCAGAGCCTCGCGAGGAGAGTCAGCTGTAACAAATAGACCATGATTTGCAAGGTAGATTACCTTTGGAGCTACTCCTTCTTGGTCCATGAATGTGACGACTGAACTCCGAACTGCCTTTGCCAAGGGAACCCCCGGATCCGTGTACGGGACAAGCACCTGGCGATGCCCCAGCATCACAATCGCATCTGGATAAAGCGCACCCTCGACAAGAAGGCCGGCATTCATTGAACATGTCAGCATGTTCACGGGCGTAGGGTGAGTGTGAGCAATTACTTGCACCGGAGCCAAGTCATAGATCACTGCGTGAAGAATTGCTTCAACAGACGGCATTTTTTCCGATGGTTCCATCAGAGCAGATTTGTATGTTTCTTGAATTTCATGGTCTGTTGGTGTGCCATCGAGAAGACTTAGAATTCGATTGGTATCAACGCTGAGAAGATTGCTTTCATCCAAGGTCGCCAAGGAGCAGCCACTTGCTTTGATCAACATAGTGTGATCATCGAGTTTCATGGAGACATTGCCTTCTGCGCTGAGTACCAGATCGCGATCCGGATCACCTAGTGCGTTGCACAAAGCTACAAGGTCTTTCAATTGGGTCATATCAGTTTCCATCCGTATTGGTTGCGGCTCGCGCTTGGTCAATCGAGTCAAATATGCCTGCACTGACTGCTTGAACACATATGTTCCCGATGCTCGTGGCTTCTTGGTGTCTTAACTGGACGGATAGGCCTGTTGCATGCTCTGTTAGTCTCACGAGTTGACTGATGCGGGAACCACCGCCAATCATGATGACTTGATGAAAACTGCGATGTGCAATCTCACCAATACTGGAAATCGTCTGGGCAAATGACTCGGCCAAACTCTCGAGAATGAGTCGAACAATTTGGTGACGACCAAGTTCTGGAGAACCGACTACATCACCGTGCGTTTGTTGATACAACGCGAGAATTTCCGCGGGCATGTCGCGTGTTCCTATGAGTTGGGGTGCACCACAATCAATGGTGCCTATCACCTGCGCTGATTCACCCTCGGCGGCAGCGAGTAAATCAAATCGAAGCGCCTCAATATCTTCCGGCTTGACAGAGCAATCATGAGCCGACCAAGTTCGCAGGCATTCTTCAAGCAACCAAGTTCCGCTTAAGTTACGCACCAAAAGTGCTGAACCGTCCGCAGCAACTTCGTTGGTCAGACCTGCTTGCTCCGCATTGCACGTGAATACCGGCTCGGGATTGAGACAACCAACAAGAGCCCACGTCCCACACGACACAACGGCTGCGTCCGTGTCAGGCGAGGTCACTGCCGCAAAGGCACTCGCTGTGTCATGTGCAGGTGCACGATAGACGGGGATGGGATTCACAGCTCCTATGCGATCTGTGATGGATGCAAGGGTTGGGCCCGCCATCGACCCAGTTTCGACAACCTCGCTCAAAACACTCCCAGGGATTCCCCACTTATGTGCGAGGTCATAAGCCCAATCATGACTTTCCCAATCCAATAACCCCGTGGTTGATGCGATAGTCCGCTCACTGCCTTTAACACCCGTGAGCCACGCTGTCCACAGATCGGGTATCAGCAATGCCGTTACTCCTTGAGTCAAGAGTCCCTGTTGGCAATCACGGATCAATTGAAAGCATGTGTTGATGGGAAGCTCTGTGATGCCCGTGCGCACATAGGCATCACGAGGGCTGACCAACATATTGGCCCGATACACATAAGCTTCTTCGGCTGCCCGATAGTGGCGAACTGGTCCCACAAGAGCTAGGGATTCATCAACGAGTCCATAGTCGACTCCCCAGGAATCAACCGCGATGCCAGAGAGAGTCGAGTTGTTGTCCTGCGCGCATACAAATGCGTGCGAAAGTCCAATAAGAGTTTGTTCGAAAAGGCTTTCGACGTCCCAGCACAACTCGCCCTCAATCATCATGGGATTGTTAGGGAATCGGTGGACTTCATCCAACTCGAATGCCATTGGCGCAGCACCAACGTCGCTGAACGTTCCCAGAACCACTCGCCCGCTCGTTGCACCAAGATCAACGGCCGCAAAACTGGTTTTCATCAGATTGCGGTGTAGCCGCCGTCAATCACTATCGATTGACCTGTGAGGTACGCCGATTCCGACGATGCAAGATAAACGATGGCGCCGACTAGATCGGCTGGTTCTCCCATGCGTCCCAAGGGAATCATTGACGTCCATTGTGCGGCAAGTTCCGGATTCGCATCCATGAACTGGCGCGTCATATCTGAGAGCGTATAACCGGGTTCTAGTGCATTCACGCGGATACCTGCCTGAGCCCATTCAACGGCAAGCGACTTTGCCAACATGCTGACGGCAGCTTTGGACGAGTTATACGAAGCCTGATACTGAGGGACGTTGACGATACGGCCGGACATTGAAGAAACAAAAATGATTGACCCTGGTCGGTTCTCCGGAATCAACCTTCGTGCAAAGGATTGGGCTGCGAAGAATGTGCCGTTTAGGTTGATGTCGAAAACTCGCTGCCAATCCTCCGGTGTCACAGCAGTGCTTTCACCCCAGATGGTGATTCCAGCGGAAGTAATGAGAACGTCTGCGGTGCCCAACTGCTGCTGCAAAGTGCCAACCGCATTGTCCACAGCGAGGGCATCCCGGACATCAGCACAAGCCGCTACCACCCTCGCACCCGTTTCCTGTTGAAGCGATACTGCTGAATCGGTTACCTCAGGCAAAATGTCAATCAGTCCGACCGATGCGCCACATTCGGCAAGAGCGCGTGCCATGGATAGACCAAGACCGCGAGCCCCACCCGTAACTATTGCGGTTGAATTATGGAGGTTAGGCATTTTTCCTCATTTCAATTGTCAAAAACTTATCCGCACAAGGTTTGGTTGTAAATATGTGTCTTTCTTTATTGTGATGCTTATATTTCATAACAAAGTGACCAAGTCTCGGTACGGGTCAAGCCGCATGTCATCCACATTAAGTTCGGTGACCAAAAGATCGACTCGAGATAACGCGATTGACCGAACGGCTGCCCGTTGCGAAAGTTTCATCGAATCAACGGCCAAAATCACACGATCAGATATCTGTGCAAGAGCCTGTTTCATACCGACTTCCTCGACTGTTGGTTCCATCGTTCCCCAGTCGTGGTCCAAGGCCGTCGTGGAAATTACACAGCAGGAGAGTGAAAACTTCTGTATCGCTTCTTGGGCAACCATCCCGACTAGGCTTCCGGTGCGCGAATCGAGTTCGCCACCCGACAAGGTTGCACGAACATTAGGCATGTTTTGTAACGTTTGGAACGCCTGTAATCCATAGGTCACAACGAGCACTGGTGAGGTGTTTGGCATTTTTTCGGCGAGGCAATGCACTGTGCTGGACGCGTCAAGCCCAATCGAGTCGTGTTCCTTGATGATCGGATGCAGTTTTTCTGCAATGGCTCGCTTAGCCGTCAAAGCCCGTGATTGCCGAACAGCGAACTCCTCTGTGCCGACATACACCGCGCCGCCGCGAACTAGCCGAGCACGTCCAGATCTTTCTAATGATTTAAGCGCCCGCCGAATTGTCATCGGGTGAACGCCGAATCGCTCAGCTTCCTCCTCGATCTCCACCTTGCTCTCGGTACGCAAGGTGGAAAGTAACAACTCCTGACGCTCCTCAGCGGCTAGAGATCCCTCGATTGCCATACATCTCCTGATTGCCAACATTGTTAAATCTTGATAATCTAACACGATATTACATGTCTCTACCTCCGGGAGCAATAGTGTCGACGTCGCCCGTCCCCGAACTTCTCAACCGCTCACATCGGCTCGGCTCAGATCCACGTAACACCAACTACGCCGGAGGCAATACCTCTGCCAAAGGGGAACTGGTGGACATCGTGACTGGCAAGCCGATTGACGTTATGTGGGTCAAAGGTTCCGGCGGTGACTTAGGAACACTCACCGAAAGCGGGCTCGCCGTTTTGGAACTTGAACGGCTGCGAGATTTAGCCGACGTTTATCGCCGTGACAGCAATGATGACAGTGACAACGACGATGAGCTGGTCACAGCGTTAAACTTCTGCGTTCATGGGCCTGGCGGTGCGGCACCTTCCATCGACACCGCGATGCACGGACTTGTTCAACTTCCTCATGTGGATCACCTCCACCCTGACTCGGGTATCGCTCTCGCCACTTCGGCTGACGGCCCAGAGCTCACACGAGCGTGTTTCGGTGACACAGTGGTCTGGGTCCCCTGGCGCCGACCCGGATTTGCACTGGGCTTAGAAATTGCTGAAATCCAACGAATTAACCCTCAGGCCATTGGTTGCGTACTCGGTGGTCACGGGATCACCGCGTGGGGCGCTACATCACAGGAATGCGAGAGCAATTCAGAGCACATTATTCGCACGGCGCAAGATTTTATAACGAAGAACGGACGCCCTGAACCTTTTGGGCCCGTCGTGCATGGTTATGAACCGTTACCTGAAATCGAACGGAAAAAACTTGCTGCGCAATTGGCGCCAATCATCCGGGGAATGGCTTCTCGCGATCGACGCATGGTTGGTCATTTCACGGACAGTGATGAGGTACTCGACTTTCTTTCGCGGGAAAACCACCTCGAATTGGCCAGACGCGGTACGTCTTGCCCCGATCACTTCTTGCGCACAAAGGTGCGACCTCTGGTGCTCGATCTTGTTCCTTTAACACCCATCGCCGAATTGGAAGCCAGGTTGCATGAGCTCCACGAGGAATATCGTGCTGAATATGCTGCCTACTACGAACGTTGGGCGACACCAAACAGCCCAGCAATGCGCGGCGCTGACCCCGCAATCGTGCTCATCCCTGGAATAGGAATGTTTTCATTCGGAGCAAACAAGCAAACGGCTCGCGTCGCAGGCGAGTTTTACCTGAACGCCATTAATGTCATGCGGGGAGCTGAAGCGCTCTCAACTTATAAGCCAATCACCGAACAGGAAAAGTTTCGCATTGAGTACTGGGCTTTGGAAGAAGCAAAGTTGCAGCGCATGCCCGCACCAAAGCGTCACTCGGGTCGGATAGCGCTCGTCACCGGCGGCGCTAGTGGAATCGGAAAAGCGATTGCACAGAACCTCGTACGCGATGGATCAGTAGTGGTGATCGCAGATCAAAATATAGACGCGGCCCACGCGCTCGCTGATCAATTAGGCGGCCCTGACCACGCAATAGCGGTTGCTGCGGATGTGACAGATGAAATCCAAGTAGGCAATATGGTTGCTGCCGCTTGTTTAGCATTCGGAGGTGTCGATCTGATCGTGAACAATGCAGGTCTATCGATCAGCAAGCCACTCATTGCGACAACGGTTGAAGACTGGGATGTACAGCATGATGTTATGGCTCGAGGTTCATTCCTCGTTTCACGGGAATGTGCACGCACGATGATTTCACAAGATATGGGTGGTGACATCATTTACATCGCCAGCAAAAATTCCGTATTTGCTGGTCCAGCAAACATTGCCTACAGCGCAGCAAAAGCAAACCAAGCACATCAAGTGCGTTTACTCGCCGTTGAACTCGGGGAATTCGGCATTCGAGTCAATGGAATTGCGCCTGACGGCGTCGTTCAAGGATCAGGCATATTTGCAGGCGGATGGGGCGCCAATCGAGCGGCGGTCTATGGAATCGAGGAAAAGGATCTTGGAGCCTTTTATGCACAGCGCACAATTCTTAAGCGCGAGGTTGTGCCTGCAGACATTGCCGCCGTGGTCGCGGCGCTTTCATCTGATGAGTTCTCGCGAACAACAGGTCTCATTGTTCCTGTTGACTCAGGTGTTGCAGCCGCTTTCCAACGCTAATTAGTTGAAAGTCAATTCATGCCCATTAATCAATATGGGCGCAAACGAACCATGGACCGATCCAACTGATCAATGCTGTTTGCACCCAGTAACTGCATGGTAACTTTTATTTCCTTGGTCAAAATATCGAGAACTCGTTGCACGCCATCCTGGCCTCCCGCCATGAGCCCATAGAGATAAGCGCGCCCTACCAACGTTCCCGTCGCACCAAATGAGAGTGCAGCGACGATATCGCTGCCACGCATTATGCCTCCGTCAACATAGACCTCAGTCTGATTACCCACGGCATCCACAACACCGGGGAGGAGCTCCAATGGCACATTGCCGCTATCGATCTGTCGCCCACCGTGATTACTGAGCACAATTGCTTCAACTCCAAGATCGGCGAGGATTTGAGAATCGGCCAAGGACTGCACACCTTTAACCATGATGGGCCCATTCCAATTTTCCCGGATCCAAGCAATGTCTTCAACTGTTACGCCCGGATCAAAAACTCGAGTCAAGAGATCGCCAACAGTTCCCCCAGTCGAGTCCAACGAGGCGAAACTCAGTGGTTCAGTTGTTAAAACATTGGCCCACCAACGTGGGTGGCGAGACATGTCCAAGAGTGTGTTCAGTGTCAGGTGTGGAGGAATTGTTAGCCCATTACGCACCTCGCGCCAACGAATACCACCCACTGCGGTATCCACCGTGAGAATCAAAGAATCGTAACCATTGTCGCGAGCCCTACGCATCAGATCCTCAGCTTGAGTTCTATCGCGTGAGACGTACAACTGAAACCACCGGCGCACATCTGGTGACGCAGTCGCAAGTGCCTCGATACTCGTAGTTCCCAAAGTTGAAAGTCCATAAGCAATACCTGCTTTTTGTGCCACGGCTGCCACTGCTGGCTCGCCAACATGATGCATCATGCGAGTGAAACCTGTGGGGGCGAATGCGAACGGTAAGGCGTTCAGTTGGCCCAGAAAGGATGTTGAGACATCAACCTCAGCAACATTGCGCAATACTCGTGGGGTGAACTCGACTCGCCGGTAAGCGTCACGACTTCGGTCCAGGGTGCTCTCCGACATTGAGCCACCATCTGTGTAATCAAAGACTGCTTTTGGCGTTGCCTTTCGCGCTAACTCACGCACATCGCTGATGCTCGCGCAGCGTTCCAGTTTCCGCTGTAGTCGCGACTTGCCGTGATCCCCTGACCCGATCAACGGGAGCACCTCAGACGGTCTTGGCAAGCGCCTTGTCGCCATGCGATGGATCCTTTCGTTGGCCTTACCGACTTAGGCGCATTCTATAGATCAATGTTTTGTTGCATATCTACACTTGAGCAACTCGATTCTCAGGACTAACAGCTCACCACCGACTAACATGATGACACTTCGCTCATCAAAATATTTTGTTGCGACAAAGAGGGGTTATAAACGCAATGTCGAACAATCCAAGGTCCGGAGTCCCGTGGCCCATTCGCCTGATTGAAGTCCTGGGAGGCGTGGGCATTGTCTTTTGGCTCATCATGATCGTCCGAGCGTTGATGGATGATGCTGCATCCGCTTCGGCAGTCGTAATAGTCGGACTCGTGCTGGGAGGTGCACACCTGGCCATGTCAGTTGGCGCATCCCGTCGTTCAAAAGTTGTCTATTACGCCATCGCTTTCATCCTTGTGGGCGACAGTGCATTAGCCATTTGGGTGGATCCCCAGGCTCTTGCGCTTGTCTTGTTCACATTGGTACTCGCCGGGCTTGGCGCAATGGGCGCCTCGAGGGCCTGGCTCCGTACACCGTAAATAGCGCAGGGAAGCTGAGGGTGGGGCTCCCCACTTTGTGGTATCTCCGCATCAGGGAGTCTGTAGTCCAACTGGCGCAACCTGCGGGCTTTCTGGACTTCACTCGAGGCCGAGTTGCCGCGGGACCTTGAGCCTTTGAATTTTCCCCGAAGCAGTACGCGGCAGTTGTTCCACTACGAAGAACTCTTTGGGCTGCTTGTATCCCGCCAGACTCTGACGAAGCCGCATGGCGAGTGCACTGAGATCGAGATCAACGTCGCCGACAATCGCAGCGCACACTTTTTGGCCCCAACGTTCATCAGTGACGCCGAACACGGCCACATCGTGTACCCCGTCACAAGCCAGGATCTCACCTTCCAGTTCTGCCGGATAAATATTCATCCCGCCGGAAATGATGAGGTCTTCACGTCGACCTTCGATGTAGAGATATCCATCGACATCGAGTCGTCCGAGATCTCCGACGGTGAACCACCGTTTCCCATCAATTTCCCGCCACGATGCGGCGGTCTTCTCCGGATCACCCCAATACTCAAAGTACCCATACTCCGGAGGCGCGCACCAAATGGTTCCATCGATAATTCGTAACTCGCGCTCCGGTCGAGCCCTACCGACCGACCCAGGCCGCGAAGCCCATTGCGTTCCCGGCATGACCGTGAACTGTCCTTCGGTGGAGCCATAAAACTCCCACACATTCTCTGCGCCTGCCCACTCATGAATCGCTTCCTTGACCGCCGGCGGACAGGCCGAGCCTGCATGCACCAGCATTCGATAGGGACTGTCTGGTAAACCGCTCGGCCGTTCAAGTAGTCGCTGCATGTGACTTGGAACCACGAATGCAATTGTCGGGCGGTGCTCGGCAATAGCAGCGGCGTGAAGGTCGGCATCAAACCAACCCGGAAGCAATACGTCACCTCCTGCCATGAGGGAGTAGAGCGCGAAACGTAAGGGACCTGAATGGGTTAGTGGACCATGGACCAAAGACGTGTCACTAGACGAGCACCCCCACATGTCAATCTCGGTCGCCCAAAGCCCGGCCGCAGCCTCTGGAGTCAACACACCGGACCACACACCTTTCGGTTTGCCTGTGGTCCCTGACGTGTAATGCATCGGTCGCCCGAGCGGATCCAGCGGCAATGAATGCGGCACTTTGAAATCTGATGTGAGCGCAACGAGTGATTCCGTAGTGTTGAAAACCACACCCGGTGCAGAATCCCGAAGTATGTATTCGTGCTCCCGCTCTGACAAATCAGGGTTCACCATGACAGGGATAACTCCGATGGAGAGAGCTGCCCACACTGATATTGTGATCCTGCTCTGCTGAAGTTGCGCCTGTTCAATATCCTTTTCATGACGCGGAGCTATCGCGATTCGGTCCCCTGAAACAAGCCCCATGTGCAAAAGCCGCGCCGCCGCCCAGGATGCACGCTGTCGAGCCTCAGATGCAGTCAGCCGGAGCACGAGGCCCAGCCTAGTTCGTGCATTGTGCCCGTGAGACCTAGTCATTACCGTGTGTATGCGTGGCAGGAGTCAATACTTCATGATTCCCACATGAACTCAAGCTCCAGAGTTAAGCATCTCTAAACTGCAGTGGAATTGACCCGCGTGATAAGGATGTCCGAATGAACAAGCAACTGAGTGTCCCTCATGTCGGTGACGAAGTTAGCTGGGTACGTGAACATTTGTCCGACCTGGTCACCGGTGATGTGCAGCCAAGCCGTGCAATTCGCGGGGGGCAAAAGGCAGCTGATGTCGCGCTCAATGCTTTTGATGTGACCGGCTATGCCGCCGACCGCAACGAGGTGTACCCGATCGCACGGCGTGGTGCTTCGATGCTCTCTCCTTATATTCGCCATGGACTTATCTCGTTACCGCGAGCTTGGCGCAGTGTCAAAAATGGTCCAGCAAAAGATGTCTCGAAATTCCGTGATGAGTTGCTGTGGCAGGAGTACGCACGTCATCTATACGCACGAACCGGTGGAACAGCCTCGAGTATCCGCTACGCAGTTAATGAACGAAGGGTGCCTCCCGATCCTGATTGGATTGATGGGATGGCGTGCCTCAACTTCGTAACAGGAGAGCTGGAGCAAGACGGTTGGTTGGTGAATCAAACACGCATGTGGTTCGCCTCGCATTGGTCAGTTCGCAATGGTCATGGCTGGCGCGATGGAGAAGACTACTTTTTTCGTCACCTACTGGACGGATCTCGGGCTGCAAATCGACTGGGTTGGCAGTGGACGGTTGGTGCTGGTACCGGTAAGGCTTACGGGTTCGCACGTGCGCAGGTCGAGCGTCGAGCTCCTGGTCTGTGCGGCGGTTGTGCCATGCGCGAAGTTTGCCCAATCCAGTCGTATCCCGATGACCCAGAGTTGCTGCGAGTGCCCGCACCCGTTGGTGTGATCGGCGATCCTGATCCAGCTAAGACTGCCGGCCCCGAAGAACTGGTACCTGATGATTCAATCAAGCGTGTGTGGATCACCGCAGAGTCTCTCGGTGATGGCGATCCTGCAATTTTGGCTCATGCCGATGTGCCAGTGGTATTCATTTTCGATGAAGCACTCCTTGGAAAACTCAAACTCTCAGGTAAGCGGCTGGTCTTCTTGGCTGAGAGCCTGGCTGACCTCGCGACTCGTCGCGAAATGCAGCTCTGGAGAGGTGATCCGGTCGATGTCCTCAGCGGTGGTGGTATCGCCACCACCTATGCGCCTGTTCCAGGTTGGCGCCGTCGAGCCAACCTGATTAAGCCAAGTCACATTCACCCATGGCCTTGGCTCGTGAAGCCGCATGGCGGAGCCGCCGGGTCTTTCTCGGCTTGGCGCAAGGGTGCTGGTCTTGACAAATGGAGATAGGTTTTTCGTCGTCTCAGCACAAGTTTGAGGATGCTCCTTAGATGTCCCTTCGGAGCTCTGACAGGCATCCAACCTGAGAATTATTTTGCCGCAGGGTCTCATGCATAAAGGAATCCCGTACAGGTGTCGCACACAACATACATATACATACGACATACATATATATGTGTATGGCCATTTTGAGACCGTACTAATCGAGCACAAATTCCCTCTTCGAGCACATGAAGGTTTAGATGATCAGACTGGTCAAAAGAGCATTGAATGCAGCCCAATCCTTTGCCGAAAGTGTCACACTTTTTGTTTAAGAGGGGTTACCGATGTTGCATGCACTTGCGGCGCAGTTTTAGAGAGAAAAAGGGTATATCAATGACAACCACAACGCTCTGGACTGACCGTTATCTCAATGCTGTCCTTAAGGGAATTCCTGTAGACCAGCGTGCAGAGGTGGGCAAGGAACTCAGAAAGAAGATTGATGGGTGCGTGCTTGAACGAATGGTTCAAGGTGAGGATCCAGAGGCAGCTGAGAAAGTCGTGCTTCGAGAACTCGGTGATCCAATCCGGCTGTCGGCCCGATACTCCGGCCGGTCTTTATCCTTAATTGGCCCCACGTTTTATCCCGAGTACATCAGATTGCTGAGACTTCTGCTCTCAATTGTCGTACCAATCGTGACCGTGGTTGTCGGATTCGCAACCGCCTTGTCCGGGCAAGACGTGTGGGATGTTGTCCTCGCCGCAGTTGGTTCGGGGTTCATGGCTGGTATCCAGGTTGCCTTCTGGGTCACACTGGTGTTCGCCATGATCGATCGACGAACCGACGATAGCCGCACGATCACCTCTGGGTGGGAGCTTGATGACCTCCCCGAAGTCACCGTTAATCGTATTGGACTGGGCGATACATTAGCTTCGATTACGGGACTGTCGCTTTTAGTCTTATTTCTGTTGTGGCAGCCGACCTATCAGGAGTCCTTAGACCCCGGCAGCCCATCGATTCCAATTCTGAATCCAGAATTGAGCACGGTGTGGATCCCTCTATTGATAGTGGTCCTTCTCGCCAGCATCACATTAGAACTGATTAAGTACCGAACGGGGAAGTGGACCGTTCCACTTGCGGCGGTCAACTCATTGCTGAGTCTTAGCTTCGCATTTTCGGCCATATACATCATCGCATCTGATCAATTACTCAACGCCGAGTTCACGGCTGCCATCACCCCCCGTGACTTCGCAGAGTTTGTTGAGCTCGTGCCCACATTGGTCGCGTGGGTGATTGCCGTGGTCACCGTTTTTGATGTCACCGAGGGCTGGTGGAAAGTCATACGAGGACGCGATTGAATGTGTGACTTTGATTCAGAAAAACTCATTAAACAACGTGGAAACGGCCGTTACCGAGCATAGTTTTGCCTCTATTTCATCGTGCGATCACCTACTGATAACTCGTCACCTATTACTCCGAAAACAATGAGTCGACTGGAGCAAGCGCTTGCTCGATGGTGAGAGAGTTGTCGTGAAGTGGTCGGCTTCCACCTTTTAATACAGTTCGTAGTACTTATGGGGTGAAGGCGACGACCACAAGGCTGGTCATTTAATACATGTATGGGCATGTTGATGAACTGATTCCAGTCAATTTCCCTAACACCTACATGCATACCCAGTTTTATTTATAGCCATCCCTGTGACGTAATTGCTATGGTTAAAAAATGGAGCCAGCTCTCATCACCCGCGGTCTAGGCAAAAACTACGGCCATCTCGCCGCTCTCGTTGACATGACGCTGACTGTTGAAAAAGGTGTCATATTCGGATTCCTTGGACCTAATGGGGCTGGCAAGACGACAGCCATTCGCGTGCTCATGGATGAAATTCGGGCGAGTAGCGGCGGCGCCTCGATTTTGGGTTTAGATACTCACAAAGACAGTGTCGCTCTGCGACACAAGATTGGGTACTTACCCAGCGAATTTACACTTTATCCAAATATGACTGGAGCAGACTTAATTCATTTCTTTGCCAACCTTCGAGGTGGTGTTGACACGGATTACGTCAAGGTTTTAGTTGAACGCTTTGATGTGCAAATGACGAAGAAGATCGGTGACCTTTCCTCTGGCAATCAGCAGAAGATTGGAATTATTCAAGCATTCATGAACAAGCCTGAATTTTTGATTCTTGATGAACCTAGTGGCGGCTTAGATCCACTAATGCAACGTGAGCTCCAAGGGCTAATGCGCGAGACTGCCGATTCAGGTGGAACAGTTTTTCTCTCAAGTCACACACTCAGTGAAGTCCAGCGTGTGTCTGACCGCGTGGGAATAATTCGCCAAGGAAAACTCATTGCGCTGGAATCGATCGGAAGTTTGAGGGCAAAAGGTATTCGCAAAATAGAAATTGAGCTTGCAAGAGAACCGGATGTGAGCGTCTTTTCAGGTGTCCCAGGTATTCGGAGTTTGTTAATCGAGCGAAACCGAGTGTTTATTTCCCATGAAGGTAAAGTGCAAACGCTGTTGGCCGCCGTGATGAGCAAGTGTGAACTTCGTGACATAAGCACAAATGAGGCTGACTTAGAAGAGGTTTTCCTGACGTATTACCACGAAGAATCTGCGTGATGTTCGCATGACTGCGATCTATGTTCGCAGTGTTACTTCCCATCTCCGGGCAGTTGCCTTGGGTGTACTAGCGCTAGCCATTCTTTTTATATTTGGCATGGCAATCTATCGCAGTATTGACATGTCTATCCTCGATCAATTACCCGACAATCTGCTCTCGATGATTGGCATTGGGCCCAAAGCTGATGTTGCATCATTGGCATACAACGCAATTTTCTCTACCTATGGAGCCCTTTTGATTGGTGGGATAGCAATCGTCATTGGGGCCAGTGAAGTTGCGGGGCGTGAACGAGATGGGACCATCGGGTTGCTACTGGCAAACCCAATCAGTCGTGGTCGACTCGTAATTGAAAGCGCAATGGCCTTGTTCACTCTATTTATTGTTGCAGGGATTGCACTGCTGGGCGTGGGACTTCTTACCCCACAATTTCTCGATGTAAGCATTACTGGATTGAGCATTGGCGGATTTGTCACTCAACTGATTATCGGAACTGTGTTCTATGGTTTCCTAGCCTTGGCGGTTAGCGCTTGGACGGGTAAATCACAGATCGCAATTGGAATCAGTTCAAGTGTTTTGCTTATTTCATTCTTAGCTGCAGGGCTATTGCCGCTAATCTCGGGCTTGGAGGAATACGCTCGCTTATCCCCTTGGTACTACATCAATGCTGGGGACCCACTCCGAAACGGACTAGACCTTGGCGCAATTGTTGTTCTAGGAAGTGCCAGCGTATTTTGTGTTCTGCTTGCTTGGGTGGGCATCAATCGCAGAGACCTGCGATCTCGTTCGGGGAATATTCAAATCCTAGGCCGACTCAGGTGGAATCCTTTTGCCACTCAACTGATGGGACGGATTACTGGGCGAACCATGGTTTCCCGGATCTGGATAAAGACGATCTATCAGTTCCAAGTTTTATCGCTTTTGGTCTCGATTTTCATGTTTGGGTTAATGGGCTTGGTCATGGGGCCTATCTATGCAGATATGGGAACGACAATGGCGCAACTGGCTGACTCGTACCCGCCAGAGATAATCGCGTTTTTTGGTGGAGGGGACTTTGGAACTGCGGAGGGATTTTTCCAAATAGAAATATTTGGGCTCGTGGCGCCGATTGCAATCATGATTGTGACTATCGCTATCGGGGCTAAAGCAATTGCGGGTGAGGAAAAGGATAAGACTTTGGCCCTACTGCTTGCCAATCCAATTTCTCGCAGTTACGTGCTCACCCAGAAGCTTATTGCAATGCTTATTTGGGGGTTGGTGGTTGCATTCGCAACTTTTGCGGGTGTTGCATTGGCAAATCTGATTTCCGATCTCGGTATGAACTACTTCAACCTCTTGGCTACCTGCGTTCATTTGCTGCTCTTGGGATATTTATTCGGTGGTGTTGCGGTTTTCTTGGGTGCCGCAATTGGTCGAGTGGGCTTAGCAATTGGAGTCAGCGCAGGTGCTGCCCTCGTAATAAACGTTGTTAATGGGATTGCGGAGATTAACAATGGCTGGTGGGAGAAGTTCACACCTTTTTACTGGTACAGCGGGACCGATCCGCTCATTAATGGTTTTAACGTTACTGGAATCTTCATTCTGTCAGTCGCTACTGCAATCACAATTGGTTCTAGCTACCCGCTGCTTAACCGCCGAGACTTGCGGGGCTAGTCGGAATTGCCCGTGTGCGCTGCAAGATTGGCCTAGCCCATGTCCGAGGGGAGCCACGCATAATGCGCGACTCCCCCACGAGGACCTAACCAGTCTTATTTAGCGTCAAAATAAGCGTCAGAGCGCTCGTTGTAAAGGGCCCACAAGACAAAGATGGCAATGGCCGTTGTGATTAACCCTTGGAACAGGAATGCGCTTGAGTGGTGAGTGAACATTGACCAAGAGGCAACCGCCACCGCCAAAATCTGGACAATTGTGACTAGCAATCGTGCGCCCTTGTTACCACCAAGAAGCGCGAGCGTCACCAAGAGGACGATGCCTCCAATGATCAAACTAACTACACCTGACGTTACTAGTTCAGAAGTTGAAAGGCTCGTTTGCTCCATGATGCGATCTTGGGTGCTCAGGGCCAAGACAACAATCCCGCCAACAAGTGTGAGTGTCGCCTGTAAAAGCATGATGACACCAATGAATGTGATGACTCCTGGACGCTTCATCTCAATATCCTCCATCTAGACTTGAAGGCCAGGAATGGTTCCCGACCGGTCATGATTATTCCATTTTTTCTTATTCGGACACGTGTTTTGCAACCTTGATCGATGGTTGTGTCGGACTGCAGCTGGATTCAGTGACTTCCATGCGCTCTTTGTCGCGCTGCGTTCCCACTTTTTCCCTGACAGTAATCATCGTCTCCCGAAGCGTTGCGCGTGACATTCGTCGAGGGAAGTGTGGGCCTCCAGCAAACGGTGGCTCACTAAAAATATTCGACTTTCTTCAATCACTCAAGTTTCTGTCACCCCATGAATAGGATTCGACCGTGAGTAGCAACTTGACCAACGCAACGGCCGTAGATCCCTTTGATTCCGATGATGCCATTCGGTTGGGTGAGGACAAACGTGATGGCAATCCGCGAACTCTTGGCGCCGCATGGGCTGGTGTTTTGCTTGCACCTGGAACCATCATCACCGGCATGGTCGCAGCAGGCGGGTCCGCCGGTCCCGGATTCGGAGTTGGGTTCGCCGGTCTTGCCATAGGCACCATCATTGGAACCTTCTTCGTCGCTCTTATTTCCATCTGGGGACCCCGCACCGGGTTAGCGCAAATGCCACTGGGGAAGTTGGCGTTCGGAGCCGCAAATGTTGTGCCACAGGTGTTCTTGATTTTCAGCCTAATCGCATACGACGCTTTGAATGATCTTTTCGGTGTCGATGCACTCGCGGATGCCCTTGGTATTGAGTTTTACATTGCCCTCGCATGCATCCTTGCCATTGAGGTAGTCGTTGTCTCCTTCGGTGTTCGACTCATGCGTGTCCTGGGTCTGGTCTTGAGTTCTGTAATGCTCATCGTCGCGGTGTGGTTGATCTTCGCTGCAGCTGGAACATCTGCTGCTCCAGCACCCGCCGGAGTTAATGGATTCCCGCTGTCGCAATTTGCACTTGCAATGGCGCTGGGCCTCAGCGGCTCTATTTCATGGTCGGTCCAGGCATGCGACCTATCGCGAACTCTTCCTCACAGGACGAGCCCCAAGAAAGTATTCGCCTGGGTGTTCGTCGGCATGACAATTCCACTCGTTGTACTTGGTGGCATCGGCGCGTGGATTTCAACCGACTCGTCATTGAGTAACCCCATGGGTCGAGTTCAGGAACTTCTCGGCGGCGGCGTTGGAGCGGCAGTCGCTCTTGTTGCGCTTGGAATTTCATTAGCAACGGCCAACGCATTGAACGATTTCAGCGGTGGTCTCAGTTTGGTTCAAATGGGTGTGCGCATACCTCGCGTGGCCGCATCACTCGTCATCACGGCTTCTGGACTCACCCTCGCGATCGTTTCACGCAACACCGAATTGGGCTCTTTGACGCAGGACATTGTTCTCATTGCCGGGTACTACACGACACCTTGGCTCGGGGTCCTCTTGGTTGAGTTGATCGCCCGCCGGAAGGAGCCAAAACCGTGGCTCATCCCTGCATCAAAGCCGCGGCAGGCGGCATCTGCTTTTGTCCTTGGATGGCTGCTCCTGCTTCCATTTACAGCCACCCCCATTGGCAATCAAATCGCTGGGGATGTGCCCGCACTGTCGTGGATTGGTTGGTTCTCTCGCGAACTGTTCAATGGTGGAGGCATCGGCTATCTGGTCGGGGTCATCTTTGGATTTGCAATTTACGCTGCGCTTCGACTCACGGGCTCTAGGCATTCCAAGTAACCAGAAAGACGAA
>Ga0213861_10000296_pt1 | contig 42595 bp, 41 predicted proteins | sample PICome_4_FD_160110 | JGI IMG/M metagenome (GOLD analysis project Ga0213861, IMG submission 160110) | Coastal seawater microbial communities near Pivers Island, North Carolina, United States - PICO131 | ecosystem: Environmental > Aquatic > Marine > Coastal | place: USA: North Carolina... | reverse complement strand
ACCCACGCCCTCTCCACCTTCAAAGGCAATGAACAATCCGGACATGGGAGTAGTTAACTCGAGACTTCAGCCGGTGCCACTAAATCGGCAGCTTTCGGCTCGGCTTTCTTGGCAACTTTCTTGGCCGCCTTCTTGGTTGCCTTCTTCGCAGTTTTCTTGGCAGGGGCGCGCTTTGCCACCTTTTTGACCGCTGGTCCCTTTGCCCTGCGTTCAGCGATCAGGTCACTGGCACGCTCGATGCTCACGGACATGGGATCATCCGCCACGCGCAAAGTCGCGTTCGTTTCACCGTCTGTGACGTAGGCGCCGAAACGACCTTCTTTGACAACGATCAGCTTGCCCGTTGATGGATCAAGACCCACTTCACGTAGTGGACCTGCAGCCTGTCCTCGCCCGCGCCTGACCTTGGGTTGTGAATACAACTGCAGGGCTTCTTCGAGAGTGACTTCAAAGATGCGATCTTCGTTATCGAGTGAGCGTGAGTCTTTGCCCTTGAGCAGATACGGCCCGTAGCGACCATTTTGCGCAGTGATGTCCTCACCACTTTCAGGGTCAACACCAACGACGCGTGGCAAGTTCAACAAATCAATTGCCTGTTCCAAGGTGACAGTGCTTGGCTTCATATAACTGAAAAGTGAAGCGGTACGGGGCTTTGCTGACTTGGCTGCATCCTCAGGAATGTTCTCTGAAACATAAGGCCCGTAACGACCAGACTTAGCCACCACCATGAGTCCCGTGTCAGGGTGCAAGCCGAGTTCGCGATCACCCGAGGGCTCGAGTAACAGTTGTTCAGCAAGTTCTGCCGTCAATTCATCAGGCGCGACGCTCATGGGGATGTTCGCGCGTTCATCGCCTCGTTCAACGTATGCGCCGTAGCGACCAACGCGCAAGTGGGCATCAGTTCCCTTGATTGGCATGGTGGCAAGACCCCGTGCATCAATAGCACCAAGATCCTCGGTCAAATGCTTCACGCCGGGGAATGGTCCCTGCAGAGAATCTCCCCCGAGCCAGAAGGTGTTCAACTGCGTAATGCGGTCTGCTTCACCGAGTGCAATCAGGTCGAGTTCTTCTTCCATATTCGCCGTGAAGCTGTAGTCGACGAGGGCACTGAAGTGCTCTTCAAGAAGCCGAACAACAGCTAGTGCAATAAAACTTGGAACAAGTGCTGAACCCTTTTTCCAGACATAACCACGATCGACAATGGTGGACATGATGGATGCATATGTTGATGGGCGACCAATACCGAGTTCTTCTAATTTTGCAACCAAACTGGCCTCGGTGTAGCGGGCAGGTGGCTTTGTGGTGTGACCTTCAGGGTTCAGTTCCTGGGCACTGATCTTTTGGCCCTCAACGACATTTGGCAGCTCACGATCTTCTTCATTGTCATCATCTGATTCAACATCGGCCAGTGCGGCGCGGAAACCAGGGAATACAACCACTGTTCCCGTTGCACTGAATTCAGCGTCTCTGCCATCAGCGGTGATCGCACCTAACTTGATCGTGGTCGTTGCAACCTGGGCATTGACCATCTGGCTTGCCACCGTGCGCTTCCAAATCAATTCATATAGCGCAAACTCGTCACCTGAAAGTTCCTTGGCAACTTCACCCGGCGTGCGGAATGTGTCACCAGCGGGACGAATCGCTTCATGTGCCTCTTGGGCATTTTTTGATTTATTGGGGTACGTGCGCGTTGCAGCATCAACATACTCAGGTCCAAAAAGTTCACGGGCCTGCTTCTTTGCCGCATTAATTGCCTGCTCGGAGAGATTCACCGAGTCGGTACGCATATAGGTGATGTACCCATTTTCATACAAACCCTGGGCAACCCGCATCGTTCTCTGAGCACCCCAACGGAAACGACCCGATGCGTCCTGCTGAAGAGTGGAAGTGGTGAAGGGAGCTTTGGGCTTGCGCTGACCCGGCTTTTGCACGACCGAACGCACGGTGAACTCGGAGTTGGTCAAACCATCAACGAGGGCTTTTGCACTGGCCTCATTGAGCCGTTCAACATCCTGGCGGGAAAGATTTCCGTCTTCACCGAAATCCGCGCCCGTTGCAATGCGCTTACCGTCAAGACTTGCGAGCTTGGCACCGAATGAACCGGGGGTAAATACACCCTTGATGTCCCAGTAGTCAGCCGGGTTAAATGCAATGCGCTCGCGTTCACGATCAACAACCAATCGGACGGCCACGGACTGAACACGGCCTGCAGACTTTGCCTCACGGCCAATCTTTTTCCACAAAACCTCAGACACCGGGTAGCCATACAGGCGATCAACGATTCGACGAGTCTCCTGCGCCTCAACCAAGTTCATGTCGATATCGCGGGGATTGTTCACTGCTTCTTGGATTGCTTCCTTGGTGATCTCGTTGAAAACCATGCGCTTGACGGGCACCTTGGGTCGCAGGACCTCTAGGAGGTGCCAGCTGATGGCTTCACCTTCACGGTCTTCGTCCGTTGCGAGCAGGAGTTCATCGGAATCTTTGAGTGCTCTCTTAAGCTCAGCGATAGTTGCTTTTTTGGAGTCATGCACAACGTAAAAGGCCTGATAGCCGTCGTCGACATTGACGGCCAGCTTGGCCCACGGCTGCTTTTGCTCCTCTTTGGGTAGGTCAGATTTGCGAGCGGCAAGGTCACGGATGTGCCCCACGGAAGCCAATACGTGGTAGTCCGGTCCCAGGTAGCCAGCGATCTTTTTCGCCTTGGCTGGGGACTCCACAATGACCAGTGTCTTGTCTGACATGTAACCCTTTCGGTGCTCATTCTGCGGCGGGAGGAAGTTCGACCGCGGTGTCTGACGTTAGGACACATACTTATAGGACAGAAACATTGCCCCCCCATATTCACCAATTTCCCTCACGAAACTGGCTCATGAACCCGCCAAAAGCCGAGATTTCGCCCGACGCAAGCAAATGCCGGGGCGGGGATTTCTCCCTACCCCGGCATCAGCCAAGTCGTGGTCGGTCTGAATCAGTCAGACCTCGACTTTTTGGGTCAAATTAGGCCGCCACCTTTAAGCGTCGACAGCTGCTTGCTGATCCCCTACGGCGATCGGACGTCGCTTGGAAATCACCACGGCAACCACAATGATGACGACCGCCAGCAGTGAGATTCCCAAACGCAGACCAGTGTTGGCATCGGCGCCAACGCTGAGTCCCACGATCGCAGGTGCGATCAAGAGTGCCACCAGGTTCATGACCTTGATCAGTGGGTTGATGGCCGGTCCGGCGGTGTCCTTGAATGGGTCACCAACGGTGTCGCCGATAACGGTTGCTTCGTGGGCAGGCGTTCCCTTGCCACCGAAGTTGCCGTCTTCAACGAACTTCTTGGCGTTATCCCAAGCGCCACCACTGTTGGAGAGGAACACAGCCATGAGAACACCGGCTGCGATGGTTCCTGCGAGGTAGGCGCCAAGGGCACCGACACCGAGACCAAAACCAACGGCAATAGGTGTGAAGACAGCGAGGATTCCTGGAGTTACCAATTCACGGAGTGAGTCGCGAGTAACAATGTCCACGACCTTGCCGTACTCGGGCTTCTCGGTGCCCTCCATGATGCCTGGATGCTCACGGAACTGGCGGCGAACTTCAAAGATGACCGCGCCGGCAGCACGAGAGACAGCGTCAATTGCCAGACCTGAGAACAGGAAGACAACCGCCGCACCAATGATCAAACCAACGAGGTTGGCAGGCGAGGCGACATCGAGAATACCTTCGTATTGCAGCTTCTCTGCAGCGGTTGCCGTGATGTCGCCCGCAGTTGCGGCGGCACCAATGATCGCGTCGCGGAATGCACCAAACAATGCCGTCGCAGCGAGCACCGCTGTTGCAATGGCGATTCCCTTTGTGATTGCCTTGGTGGAGTTACCCACTGCATCAAGGCGTGTGAGAACTTCTGCGCCTTCACCGTGAACGTCACCGGACATCTCAGCAATACCTTGAGCATTGTCAGATACGGGGCCGAATGTGTCCATGGACACAATGACGCCGACCGTGGTCAACAGACCGGTACCTGCGAGTGCAATCGCGAACAGTGACAGCAGTACGGAACCGCCACCAATGAGGAATGCACCGTAAACAGCCGCACCAATGAGTAGCGCTGAGTAAACAGCGGACTCGAGTCCGAGTGAAATACCGGAGAGGATCACTGTTGCAGGACCTGTGAGTGATGTCTTTGCAACGTCATCAACTGGACGACGGTTTGTTTCAGTGAAGTAGGCCGTGAGCTGCTGGATGAGAGCAGCGAGGACGATACCGATGAACACTGCACCGATGACATACCAGCGTGGACCAATGGTGTCTTGCGCTTCAACTGCCGCAATTCCGCCAATGGACTCAATGTCACTCCAGGCAGCAGGTACCCAGGTAAAGACCGCGGCAATAACGAGCACCGCAGAAATCACCGCTGAGATGAAGAATCCTCGGTTGATGGCAGACATCCCAGAACGGTCGCTCGCACGTGGTGACACGGCAAAAATACCGATGACAGCTGTGATCACACCAATGGCAGGGATAACAAGTGGAATGACAAGACCCAGCTCACCGAATGCGGTGCTACCAAGAATGAGTGCTGCTACGAGCGTGACGGCGTAGGACTCAAAAAGGTCAGCTGCCATACCGGCGCAGTCACCGACGTTGTCTCCAACGTTGTCAGCGATTGTTGCTGCGTTGCGGGGGTCATCCTCAGGAATTCCCTGTTCAACCTTGCCCACGAGGTCAGCACCAACGTCAGCCGCCTTGGTAAAGATACCGCCACCAACGCGCATGAACATGGCAAGAAGTGCGGCACCGAAACCAAAGCCCTCAAGAACCTTGGGTGCTTCACCTTGATACACAAGAACGACGAGAGCTGCACCGAAGAGGCCAAGCCCGACGGTGAACATGCCAGCGACGCCACCCGTGCGGAATGCAATCTTCATTGCTTTCTGCTCTGTGGAGTCCTTAGCAGCGGCCGCTACGCGCACGTTTCCGCGCACTGCGAGCCACATGCCCATGTATCCGGTCACACCGGAGAACACGGCACCGACCAGGAAGAAGATGCTTCGCCCGATCCGCTCGCTGTTTGTGTCAGCGGGAAGCAGGAACAGGACAAAGAACACCAAGACGCCGAAAATGGCGAGGGTCTTGAACTGTCGGTTCAAGTAGGCAGATGCGCCTTCTTGAACGGCTCCGGCAATTTCCTGCATGCGGGGCGTGCCTTGACTGGCGCTGAGAACATCTCGCACCAGAATGGCCGCCACCAGCAACGCTGCGATGGCAATAGCAGCAACTATGACCACCAGGGTCAGGTTGCTACCTGTCAACTCAATCATGGGTCTCCTCTATCCAAATATCGTGTAGTCAGGATTGAACTATTCACGATGAAACTATTAACGATGTAACTCGTTCCAATGAATCTGATTCCAAAGAAACTTTGAGAGGGAGCCTACCGATCGCGAGACCAAAAATCCGTTGAGGAGGGCAAAGTTGTGCTATTTCACACTTGTTCGCACCATTGACGTGCTCAGATCAATGCCCCCGAGCGTGGTTAGCGCCTAATCAGCCTCGATAGCGCTTGCCAAGGTTGCATATATCGGGATGATGACGTCAAGTCCCGTGATGGCCAAAAGCCGTTCCACTTTGGGGGTTGCCACCACCAAATCACACCTGGAATCGGACTCCTGAGCACGCTTGTGGGCGGTGATCAACGCCCCGAGCCCCGTGGAGTCAATAAATGGCACCCCGGTGAGGTTCACGATCACGCGCGCGCCAGCCACGGAGAGTATGGGAAGGATTTCACCTTTAAAGTTCTCGGAGGTTTCAAGATCAAGATCTCCTGAACAGGTCAGTACCGTGATTTCATCCCCACCCGCACCGTGAACACTGGTCGCAACCAATTCCATGCGGCAACCTTGGCACAATTGGGACGTGCGGGCGCAAATTTTGCTCGCATTACCGCAAATAAAGGAATCTTGTGACATTAGCCCTCGAGCCGGAAGCGCTTCTTGCCCTGCTCGAGGATTCCGGTGCCAACGAGAGTTCCTGTGTTCATTCCCGGGTGATCCCGCAATCCACCGGCACAACGTCACCATGGCCCGAGTGGGTTTCACCAAGTCTGGTGTCGACTTTGAGCGCTGCCGGAATTACCAAGCCGTGGAGACATCAGGTTGAATTTGCCCAGTCGGCACATGATGGCAACCACTCCATCCTCGCGACGGGCACGGCGACGGGGAAAACAATTGCATTCAGTGCGCCCGCGCTGACGTCGGTCATTAATGGTGGCACCGTTCTTTACGTCGCTCCCACGAAAGCCCTCGCAGCCGATCAGTTGGCAACTATTTCGGGCTGGGGCCTTGATGGGGTTCGCTCTGCCACCTTGGATGGCGATAGTTCCCGTGAGGAGCGCCAGTGGATCCGGTCCCATGCCAATTACATTTTGACCAACCCCGACATGCTGCACTATTCGATTCTGCCAATGCACCGCCGGTGGGCGCACTTCTTGCGGCATCTTGAATTCATAATTATCGATGAAGCACACGCATATAAGGGTGTGTTCGGTGCCCATGTGGCGATGATCCTCCGGCGCACACTTCGCCTTGCCCAAAAGTATGGTGCCAGCCCCACCGTCCTGGCCGCATCTGCAACAACCGGTAATCCTGACAAGACCCTTGAACAGCTGATTGGGCGAGCCGGCATTGCCTTCACTGATAATTACGCCGCAACCCCGGAGCGCACCTTTCTTTTTTGGCAACCACCTTTACTCGCTGATGGCCAAACTCGTCGCGGTGTTCTCGATGAAAGCGCGCGACTCCTAGCTGCCACTGTCCCCACGGGTCATCAAAGTGTTGCGTTCCTGCGCAGCAGACGCGGTGTTGAATACGTCTCTCAAACCACAAAAGACTTGTTGGCATCTGCGAATGAGCCAAAAAATCAAGGCGTCGACCACTTGGTTCGGGCATACCGTGGCGGCTACTTGGCCAATGAGCGGCGTGAACTCGAACGTGATCTGCGCTCAGGTGAGATTCGAGCTATGGCCGCGACCAATGCATTAGAACTCGGCATTGACATCACAGGACTTGACATAGTGATCACCGCTGGGTGGCCCGGAACAAAAGCGTCTTTGCTCCAACAGGTGGGTCGCGCAGGCAGGGCCGGGGAACCCGCAGCAGCAATTTTTATTGCACGTGAGGATCCTCTTGATACTTTTGTCATTAACAACCCTGACGTTGTATTTGACTCAACAATTGAAGTGTCGTTGCCCAATGCAAACAATGAACATGTAATGGCTCCGCACCTCTGTGCAGCAGCTCAAGAATTAGCAATCACCCGCGAGGACATTGATTCGTGGTTTCCTCCCAATGCACCTGATGTGATCGCTGAACTCGTTTCTGCAGGAATGTTGCGCGAGCGTCCAACCGGTTGGTACTGGACCAAAAGCGAGAATGCAACTGATTTGGCTGATATCCGCGGTACCGGTGGTGCAGTTGTGCGCGTGGTTGAAATGGACACCGGGCGACTCTGTGGATACGTTGATCATGGCGCTTCACATCGCAGTGTTCACGAAGGTGCAGTTTATGTTCACCAAGGTGAGACGTTCCTCGTTCGCGAACTTGACTTGGACGAATCTGTTGCTTTGGTGGTGGCCTCGCATCTCGATTACACAACCTTCGCGCGAGATGTCAGTGACATTCGAATCACTGGTGAGTCGGCCCAACGTCAAGTTGTTGCGGGTATCGATATTCATTTTGGTGATGTTGAGGTGTCCTCCCAAACTGTTGCCTACACCCGTCGACATATCTCCGGGGAGAACTTGGGCACGATTCCACTTGACCTTCCCGTGCGCACTCTGCGAACAAAAGCGGTGTGGTGGACATTCCCCTCGCATCTGGTGAATGTGACCGCGGAAGTCCTTGCTGGCGCAATTCATGGTGCCGAGCACGCGAGTATTGGGATTCTCCCTCTGTTTGCCAGTTGTGATCGTTGGGATATTGGCGGAGTGTCCACGATCCTGCACGTGGATACTGAAACAACCACAATCTTTATTTACGATGGACTTGAAGGTGGCGCAGGAATTGCCGAGTTTGGTTTCGAGCACGCAACTCAGTGGATGAAGGCGACTCTTGCCGCTGTTGAAAGTTGTCCTTGCGATATCGGTTGCCCCGCGTGCATTCAGTCACCCAAGTGCGGAAATGGAAATGACCCACTGGATAAGGCTGGATCCATTCAAATTCTCACCAGACTGAGCGGCTTGCCCGCGCAGTAACCTGCACTCTTGAATTATTTAGAAAGATGGAAACCAACCCAATTGATTCCGTAGAGGTGCTCAGTGTCACGAGCACACTGTCAGAATCCAACAGACATTTGTCAAGATTTACTCGATTGTCAACTGCGATGTTTTTGGCCGCCAAGCACGGTTCATTGATTGAACTGCTTGCAGCCAGAGCACTCAGGTCGGCATAACTACTCAACGTCGCTCGTACTACTGCGAGTTGCATTACCGCCGTGGCAACCAAGCCAGCACCGGCAATCGCAAGGACGAGAACCACCGTGAACATGGTGACACTGCCACGTTCCCCGTCACGTTGCACCAGCCTCTTGAGTTGCACACTCACGAGGACTCATCCTCGCGCGGTGCAACATGGGTTTGCTCGAGTGTGAACGAATTCTGTCCCAATAACCCAATGAAGAATCTGCCGGGTTTGACAGTGTGAACACTCACGGAGTCCTGGTTCCAATTGATCACTATTGAGGCCTCGGGCTCACGCTGTTGAAATGACGCTGCTACCAGATCGCTTTCGGTACCGCGGGCAAGTTCCCGTGCGGCAGTGCGAGTTGCATCGCTGAGTGAAAGTGTTTGCAGGCCCAGCCCAATGATTGAGACGCATGCGAAAGTGATGAAAACGAGCATGGGAACCATGAGTGCGGTTTCAAGTGTCACCATGCCTGAGTCACTGCAGAGGCTGCAACGCGTTAAGTGTGGTTTGGATGATCGAAGGTGGTGCAAGTTCCCTGGAGCTGGGGGTGTCTCCAGGGAACCTGCACGTTCATTCCTCGGCATTAGCCGAAGAAGCGTGAGAATGCCGTTGTTATGACATTCCAAATCAAGTCACGAACGCCGTCGCTGGTAAGGAGTTTGAGCAGCACTCCGCCAAGACCCGCTACTGCAACAGTTCCAACCGCGTATTCAGCAGTGGTTAAGCCCGTGTCGTCCTTCAGTGCCGCAACAATTTTCGCGGAATTTGTCGCCATGATTTTTCCCTTCTTGTGCACCGCCAGTCGGTGCTTGATCACAGATTGCTCTATGCAAATGAAAGTAAACAGAGGCAAACGACATTTTGTGGACGCCATGTCGGACCACTTCTTAACCGGTGGACAAGAAATTAAATGAGTCAAACAGGGACGCGACAATCGGCACAACGCCAAGTAGAAAGAATGCAGGCAAGAAACACGCAGCCAATGGAATAACAGCCTTCACCCCCGCGCTGCGAGCAGCTATTTGAACCGTGCGCTGATGCATGCGGCGAAGTTCCAAAGAGGTTTCATCGAGGACCTGAACAAGTGCGGCACCCGAGTCCTGCGTGCGAGTGATCGCTCGGGCAAGGCGACCTAGCGCGGGGTCATCCACCCAAGGCTTCCAGGCCTCTCGCGCATCAGCTCCCAGATCAACCATTGAGATGACATGACCCAGAACGTCTGCCAGTGGACTTTCATCGAGTGCCTCACGCACTACAACAATCGAGTCTCTGACGGTGGCACCCGAAGCAAGGGCAGCTCCAAGAAGATCGATCATGAGCGGGACATCTCGCGAACTTTGCTCAATGCGTTGACGATCAAATCGCTGCTCACGATTATTCCACTCGCGAACCACCCACCAGGCTCCACCTGCACCAAGAAATGCTCCAAGAGTCCCACCGAATGTCCAACCAATGAGTGCTCCACCAAAGGAGCCAATAATCATGAGTGTCTTGTTAGTAAATTTCCTTACAGCACGATCAGTCTCGGTGAATTTCACTCCCACCACAGAGCGCAATCGCTGGTCAGCAATTTTGGTGAAGTAGATGTATCCGGAGAGAAACGCAAATGTCGCACTGATAAGGATCACAACAATTTCTCCACTCTCAATGCAATGGCGTTCGTCCACCAGATGCCTAAACACGTAAGGCCAACACCGAAAGTAAGCGCAATCCAGCCCATTGGATTCAGCACCAGCCAGGTGAGCGGCTCCGCACCCATCAAGTAACCAAGTGCAATACCAACCAAGGGAAGTAGGGCCAACATGCGTGAAGTTGCTTTGGGCCCTGCCAATTCCGCCTCCAATTGCAGGCGAATGTCTTGGGATATGCGCAAAGATGCCGCGAGTTTGGTGATACTCGCCGCCAGACCCGAGCCAGAATCAAGTCCAACTCGCCAACATGCAACCAGCGCCTTCAACTCAGGGCATTTCTGGGCGTCTTCAACTAATGCACTCACGGTATCTCCGCGCCTTAGCGCCACGGCCCGAGCAACTGGCCACGGACAAAGTCCCTCCCCCGCATTAACGAGCGCGGAATGTGGGCTCTGACCAGCACGCAGTTCTGCGGCTAATGAACTAATTGCAATGACTATTTCATCCTGAGCCTTGAGCCGATCCACTTTGCGAATTCTTCGGCGCAAAAGCTCCCCAACCCTCCATGTTTCAGAAGATTCAGCAATGGCAGTAGTTCGACTCACACCGGCGAGACGCTGGCTCACGGAACTCGGAATTAGAACCCAAGCACTAAGCCCCGCCAAAAATACAGCGGCAAAGATCATGCTGCGCCACGCTTTATGCGCTCCTGAAGCGCTGTCCACCCGGACGCACGTATCCACGTTGTGCCATTCCATTCGATCGCGGGAATAGTTCTAGTCATGCCATCCGCACCCCGCTGGGTTGTGTGAATTCCACATACAATCCGTTGACCACCCGGAAGTCGTTGTAGGTGGATGACTGCATCAAGCCCCGCTCCCATGAGCGCATGCAAGGCCACTCGATCAAGTCCCGCGGTCAACCCCAACGCCTCGAGGCGTGCGGGAACATCAGCGGGACTATTTGCATGTACGGTTCCGCAGCCACCTTCGTGACCGGTGTTGAGTGCTGACAAGAGTTCCACAACCTCCGCACCACGAACCTCCCCCACCACAATCCGATTTGGCCGCATGCGCAGTGACGTGCGCACGAGGTCTCGCAACGTGATTGCGCCCGCACCTTCAACATTGGGCAACCGAGCCTGCATCCGAACAACATGACAGTGCTGTGGATTTAGTTCTGCGGAATCCTCAACGATAACAATGCGATGGTCCGGTGAGACGTGAGCAAGTAATATCGATAGAAATGTTGTCTTTCCTGTACCCGTGCCACCACTGACCATGAACGCAAGTCGACTGTCAATGATTGCAATAAGTAGATCACGGAGCTCGCAGTTCACTGATCCTTGAGCAAGTAGGGAGTCCAAGGAAAAGGATGAGGAACTGGGAATCCGGAGGGAGATTGTGGTGCCATCGGTCGAGATGGGAGCGAGCACGCAATGGAATCGAGTGCCATCGGGCAAGCGAGCATCGACCATGGGTGCGGCATCGTCCAGCCTCCGCCCAGCCATCGAAGCGAGTCGCTGGGCATAGCGTCGAACATCTGCATCCCTGTCGAATGAAATACCAGTTCTCTCGAGACCCTGACCACGATCACACCAGACCGGGTGAATCCCATTCACAAGTACATCTGTCACACCGGGTTCATCTAAAAGTGGTTGGAGAATCCCCGCACCATTAAATTCACGTTCCATTTCTGTGACCAGTGACTCGAAGGCTTGCTCGCTGAGCACGACGCCTTCATGTTGCAAAGCCCGGGAGACCCCTTCGCGAGTCGCATGTGCTGAATCAAGCACAAGCCGACTACGAATCCTTGCACTGAGAGCACTGAGAGCACTGTGCTCACTAAGAACACTATGCCCACTGGCTGCGGTCGTCATGCTGCTCGATTGAGCGGCTCTCGTGTGACCCACGCTAAAACGCAATCACATGCGGTGGCATACGCGGAGGTCATGGACGGGAACTCCCCTTCGTCTGCTCGAGTCCCCATTGAAGGAATGAAGGGGACCTCGCACAGGTCGCTCACGCCCAATGCATGGGCGATATCCAAGGCGCCGACACCTTTATGGTCTGAGGTAACAATGAATTGGGGGTTGCCATTCGCCGTTCGAATCCACTCACGCGCACGAGCACTTGCCGCGACAGCACGAACATGATTGCGGACCGAGATGACAGTCAGGGCCGCCTGATCGACCACTAATTCGACTACTGGTGTTTTAGCTCGCGGAAGATCAACGATCACTAGGTCAAATGCCCTACGACCAGCTTCGATTACTGCACCCAAGAGTTCACAATCAGAATCCTCCACGCGCGATCGACCATGTGAGAGAAATGCAATCCCTTGAAATCGGGGCAGTGCTGATTTCAAAGTGTCCGCAGCGATCCGCCCTGTACCCGGATCGATGTCGCACCAACGAGCTCCAGCTATCTCCTCGGAACCCAACGTCAGATCAATGCCCGCGCCCAAAGGATCCGCATCAATAAGAAGAACGGACTCGCCTTTACTCGCCGCACGCAACCCTAGGTTTACCGCAAAAGTCGAACTTCCTGCCCCTCCAGAGCCTGGCATGACCGCAATGACATTCCCCGCGCCAACTTCAATGGGTGCGACTTCAGATAACTTCTGGTTAATCCAAAACTGCGCGGAAGGAAGACCAACAACGTTCTCGGCGCTGAGTGAAACTGCGCATTTCCACAGACCGCGCTCCCATTCACTTACCTCGGGGCTTGCCTCTCGGTCGCCATGGATGATGGCTACGCCATCGCGCCAAGGCAAGCCTGCATCAGCACATTCGCCTGCAAGATCATCTCCCACCAAAACATAAGTTGCTGAGGACCAATGGCGGTGACCACGCAATGGATTGTCTTCAACGACAACGTCGATTCCCATTGCCTGCGTCAGGCGCGCCACTTCTAGGACCAGCGTCGAGTCTTGGGTTAACAACAACACACTATTGGTTGAATTAGTCATGGCTTAAGCAAAAGGTATTCGGACACTGACTGATAAGACCCAGTTTCAACCTGTGGAAAACCATATCCATGGGCTACCGTTGACTTATGGCAATAGCTGCATTCTTCGATCTGGACAAGACCATTTTGGCCAAGTCCAGTTCATTCGTATTTGCAAAACCCTTTTACAAGGAGGGACTCATTGGTCGAACCGACGTTGTGCGCAGTGCCTACGCCCAGTTCATGTTTATCGCCTCCGGTGCAGACCATGACCAAATGGAAACCATGCGAAAGTACATGTCTGAACTTGTCACGGGATGGGAAGTAGCAAAAGTTCAAACGATCGTCAGTGAAACTCTTGACACAATCGTTGACCCGTTGGTCTACCAAGAAGCTGTTGATCTAATCGCCCACCACAAATCGTTGGGTCACCATGTCATCGTCATTTCATCCTCGGGGACAGACGTCGTCGAACCCATCGCTGCTCGACTTGGTGCCGACATTGCCATTGGGACGCAAGTCGAAATTGTCGATGGAAAATACACGGGTGACATAACTTTCTATGCCTATGGTGAAGGCAAAGCCGAAGCAATGCGCGACCTTGCCCACGAACATGACTTTGACTTGAGCAATTGCTACGCATACTCAGATTCGCACACCGATGTTCCCATGCTTTATGCCGTTGGCCATCCCTCTGCCGTTAATCCTGACAGTGAACTGCGTGAAATTGCGAACCTTAATAACTGGCCCATTCTTGATTTTGAAAAACCCGTTTCCATGAAAGTGAAAATTGAGCGCCGACAAGCAGTAGCAGCCGGTGCCAGTGTTGCTATCGGAGCTGTTGCGTTGGGCGTGACCTGGTACGCAAAGCGCCGAAACTCTCTCCGCGCCTGAAAAAATCCGTGTTAATCAGGGACCACAACGGCACGAGCCCCAAGCCCCAAGCAGGTCGCAAACCAGTTGAAGTAGTTGGTAACACCGTCAATCGTGCCTTGCGAGTAATCACGTATTGCAGTGACATAGGCCGTTCTCCCCGTTTCAAACATTCCATTTTCCGGAATCGAAAAATTTGATGGATCATTGCCGCGAGCCGCAAGTACCGTCCGCACCAATGACCGAGCAACCAGACCTGAACCCCAGGTGAATGGACGCATGCTCATGATTTCCGCATGCACAAATCCAGCCTCGATGATTGCTGGAGCTTTTGCTGTTGCAACCGAGCGAGTCATGCTCAAGAGCCTGCTGGGTATATCCCCCGAAAACGGAAGTTGACCAATATGAAGCGGGTCATCTGCTGAATCACCCGCGCGCGGACGCGCAAGCTCATCCTCTGCAACAAAATCCTTTGCCACCAAGAGGTGCAGTGAGGTTATGGCCTGAAGCGGCGTTCGAGTCCACGTGTCAGCAAATGTCGGCGCATGTGAGGTGGCGGCCAGGGCGGCCGTGAGCACGCGACCCATAGGCGAATTTTCGACTCCTGCGAGATCGGCACCCTCCAGTGCGGCTGAGTCCATACCCCCTCTTGCGACGGATGCTTTGGCTACTTCAGCCGCTGCCGCACGGATGTCCCTGCGCCATAGCAATGAGTCGATATCAGCGCGGGCTGCCTGGGTGATCGCGGAAATAGGTTCAATTTCAACAATCTGTTCAAGGGAAGTCACGCTCACATGCACAAAGGTAACGGTTTAACCCACATGTGCGGCCTTGGGATATTAAATTGTTCCTATGACTTCAGTGAATGAAAAGGATGCGACCCTTTCCAATCTTTTGCACGAGGATCGAAAGTTCCCGCCGAGCCCTGAGTTTGCTGCGCAAGCCAATGGTAAAGCGGACCTGTACACACAAGCACAGGACGACCGTCTAGGTTTTTGGGCCCAGCAGGCGAAAAATCTTGACTGGGAAACAGATTTCACCGAAGTCCTTGATTGGTCCAATGCGCCATTTGCTCAATGGTTCGTAGGGGGCACACTCAATGTCGCCTACAACTGTGTTGATCGACACGTTGAAGCCGGCTACGGCGATCAGGTAGCTATTCGATTTGAAGGTGAACCTGGTGATCAGCGCAATGTCACCTATCAAGACTTGATGAATGAAGTCAGCCAAGCGGCAAATGCACTCGAAGCACTCGGTATCAAGGCCGGTGATCGCGTCGCCATTTACATGCCGATGATCCCTGAGGCTGTTGTTGCGATGTTGGCATGTGCCCGCGTTGGGGCACCCCATTCAGTTGTCTTCGCTGGATTCAGTGCCGAAGCGCTACGTAGTCGAATCGAAGATGCTGACGCAAAGCTCGTTATTACGGCCGATGGTCAAAATCGCCGGGGTTCGGTCATGTCGCTCAAGCCTGCCGTTGACGAAGCCGTCGCGGCAAGCCCAAGCATTGAAAATGTATTGGTTGTTAAGCGAACCGGACATGAAGTCGCCTGGGGTGACAAAGATATGTGGTGGCATGACTTCGTTGGCCAACAATCAACTGAACACACGCCGGTCGCTTTTGATTCTGAGCATCCACTTTTCATTCTTTACACATCGGGCACCACGGGTAAACCAAAGGGAATCTTGCACACAACCGGTGGTTATCTCACCCAAGCTACCTATACACACAAGATGGTTTTCGATCTCAAACCTGACACAGATGTTTACTGGTGCACGGCCGACATTGGCTGGGTGACCGGTCACTCCTACATTGTTTATGGCCCACTCGCCAACAGAGTCACGCAAGTTATCTATGAAGGCACACCGGACTCCCCCGCGAAGGATCGTTGGTGGGACATCATTGAGCGTCACGGTGTCACGCTCCTCTACACAGCACCCACCGCAATTCGCACATTCATGAAATGGGGTGATGAGCTACCTCAGTCACATGATCTTTCCTCTCTCCGGTTGCTCGGATCAGTTGGTGAACCCATCAACCCCGAAGCGTGGATGTGGTACCGCGATGTCATCGGTGGCAACAACTGCCCGATTATTGACACCTGGTGGCAAACTGAAACTGGTGCAATGATGATTTCGCCACTACCCGGTGTAACCGCAACCAAGCCAGGTTCAGCCATGGGTGCGCTGCCTGGAATTGGAATTGCCGTGGTCAACGATGCAGGCGAACCACTAGGTAATGGCAGCGGCGGATTCCTCGTTTTGACCGAGCCTTGGCCGGCAATGCTGCGCGGCATATGGGGTGACAATCAGCGCTTTGTTGACACGTACTGGTCACGTTGGCCGCAGTACTACTTTGCCGGTGATGGTGCCAAGCTTGATGAGGATGGCGCGATCTGGCTGCTTGGGCGAGTTGACGACGTCATGAACGTTTCTGGCCACCGGATCTCCACCACTGAAGTGGAATCTGCGCTGGTATCCCATCCCTCGGTTGCAGAAGCAGCTGTGGTTGGTGCAAGCGATGAAACAACAGGCCAAGGAATTGTTGCCTTCGTGATCCTTCGAGGCGGTCATTCTGAAGATGCAAGCGCTGAAGACTACATTCAAGAATTGCGCAATCACGTGGCTAAGGAAATCGGACCGATTGCTAAACCACGTCAAATTCTGATCGTTCCCGAACTCCCCAAGACACGATCGGGCAAAATCCTTCGTCGGCTCCTGCAAGATGTCGCGGAAAACCGCTCAGTTGGTGACTCCACAACTCTGGCCGACCCAACAGTGATGAACCTGATCAGCGCTGGTCTCGCAGCGGCGCCTTCTGATGACTAGGCATCGGGGTGAGCACGACTACTCACCGCTAGAGGCATTCGGGCTAAATAGGTAGGCTGTCATTGTGGGAAACAATGAAATTCTGAGCCGTCCATCACTTGGCGAGCGGGGTTGGCTTCTCAGCCAAATTCGCGATGAAACCGTTGGTGGAGCGATCTTGCTCCTTGCCGCGACCGTGGCACTGATTTGGTCGAACTCCCCTTGGGGTGACAGTTACACCGCGATGGTGAAGTTTGAAGTAGGACCTGAGGCACTTGGCTTACACCTCCCACTCGGAATTTGGGCCGCGGATGCTCTACTCGCGATCTTCTTCTTCGTCGTTGGCCTTGAACTCAAGCATGAATTGGTTTTGGGCTCACTTTCTAAACCGGCTCAAGCAATTGTTCCCGCCGCGGCGGCTTTGGGTGGCATGGTTGTTCCCGCTCTCATTTTTGTCGCCGTCAACGCGAGCATGGCAGAAGGTTCACTCCGTGGTTGGGGAATCCCTATGGCCACCGATATTGCCTTCGCTCTAGCGGTCCTCGCCGTATTTGGTCGCAAACTTCCCGTGGCACTTCGAGCTTTCTTGTTAACACTTGCCGTTGTCGATGACTTGGGTGCTATCACCGTCATTGCAATTTTTTATTCCGAAAAATTCTCCCTTGTTTGGTTCATCGCATTCATTGGGACACTAGTGGCGTACTGGTTGCTCCAGAAATATCGTGTTACCAGGCCCGTTCTCTACATTCCATTGGTACTGATCGGGTGGTACTTCTGTTACAAGAGTGGGGTACACGCAACCGTTGCCGGCGTGGGCTTCGGCTTCCTCACTCGCGTTCGCACCGATCCTGGCGAGGAAAAGGCCCCCGCGGACCGACTCATTCACACTATTCACCCCATCAGCGCCGGAATCGCCGTGCCCGTTTTTGCCCTGATGGCGGCAGGAGTGGATCTCCGGAGTATCGGATTCATGGATGCCATGGGTTCGCCCGTTGCCATCGGGGTAGTTCTTGGACTTGTCGTGGGAAAGCCCGTTGGAGTCCTCGCCATGGCATGGTTCATGGCCAGATTTACCAGAGCGACTCTCAGTCCCGGTATTGCCTGGAGAGATATTTTTGCCATAGGTCTGCTCGCCGGCGTGGGATTCACTGTTGCGCTTCTCATTACCGAATTGGGCTATAAAGACAATATCCTGTTGTTGGATTCAGCCAAGATTGCAGTGCTCGTTGCCTCAGTGCTTGCGGCCGCCGTCGCTGGCCTCGCATTGCTGTCTCGAGGACGGCACTACGCCGCACTCGCTGAAGTCGAGGAGGCAGATGCCGACATGGACGGCATCCCTGACGTTTATCAGCAGGGGGAAGGCGCCCCCACGGGGTAATACGGGTAGCCTCAGCAGTTGGAGGGAGCACAATGTCCACGAGAACAAAGCAGCCAAGCCTGAAGGAACTCATCAGTAACACGATTTCCGATGGCAAGAAGTTGCTCACGGCCCAGGTCAATCTGACCACTACAGAGGTTCAGCAAGCCGGCAAGGCCATCGGGGCAATCTCGGTACTAGCGATCATTGCAATTTTGCTGCTCTCCCTTGGTGGACTTTTCCTACTCATCGCGCTGGCTTATGTACTAGTTGCCATCGGCCTTCCCATCTGGGCGGGATTTCTCATTGTGGCTGGTGTTTTAGTTCTCATCGCGGGGATCCTCGGCGCTGTTGCTTACAGCAAGTCCAAGTCCCTTGAAGGACCATCTGTTGCTGCCAAAGAATGGCAGAAAACATCTGATTCAATTGCTCAAATAACTAACCGTTCGGTGTAGTGCGCCACTTTGATTACATCTGATCAAGTCATTCATCACCCCGGCCCCTGGTCACATCGAAATATCGCCGCGAATGGCAGCAGATTTCACATTGTTGAGGCAGGTAACGGACCGATGGTTCTTTTGCTTCATGGGTTTCCCATGTTTTGGTGGACCTGGCGAGAGCACATCGCTCCACTTGCCAGCGCGGGATTTCATGTCGTCGCCATGGACGTACGCGGTTACGGAGGATCAGATCACCCACCTGCCGGTTACGACCCAACGACTCTTGCACGCGATGCACTTGGCATCATCAGAAGCTTGGGTGAGACAAGTGCAGTTGTCATAGGTCACGGAGTGGGCGGAGTGATCGCTTGGACTCTTGCAGCGCAGTCCCCCGAAAGCGTCTCTGCCCTTGCGGTCGTCTGCTCACCACACCCACGCGTCATGCGCTCGGTACTTGCCCGAAACAATGATCAGAAGGCCGCCTTGTCGTATTTCCTACGCATGCAATTGCCTTTCGCCCCAGAGCGTTACTACGGCGGACACAATGCCCGGCATGTTGGTGACTTCCTTGAGCGCTATTCACATGATCGATCATGGCTATCTGAATCAGTTCGAGAAAATTTTCAAGCGGCGTATCGAGCCTGGCCAACAGCACACACCGCAATAGAGTTTCACCGGTGGGCGATTCGGAGCATCTATCGAACTGACGGCCGAAAGTATCAAGAATCAATATCGCAACCGGTGAAAAGCTCGGTGCTTGAAATCATTGGAGAAAAGGACCCGATGATTTTGGCCGAATATGCCGATAGTTCAGAGTACGTTGACGGGACGCATCAGCGAATACTCATGCCCACGGGACATTACCCGCACGAGGAAAATCCACAAGCGTTCCAAGATCTTCTTCTCACGTGGCTCAACAAGATTTAACACAGTGAACCCTGCAAACGGTGCTCGCGACAGACTTGGCCGACCTCTTCGCGGTGATACCGGTGAAGCTTTTCCACAGGTGCCCGAACAGCCCGAAATCTCAGACTTTGAGGCGTGGAAACAAGCCATGGAATATCTCAATCAAGACTTGCCGTTTCACGTTCATGAAGTGTGTGAACAAAGATGGCGATGTGCACCCAATGAAAGCAAAGGCGCCTGGCGCGCGCTCGCCCAATGGGGAGCAGCACTCACGCATGCAGCTCGCGGCAACCAAGCAGGAGCAAGAGCACTTGGTCAGCGTGCATCAGAGAACTTAGCTCACGCTAAAAATATCCCGGCAACAATTGATCTGGACCTCGTGAGAATGAGCCTTGCACAGTTGTCAGCGTAGTTGGCAACTCCCAGTGGATGCTGGACCATCACTGAGTTTCCAATTCGCGGCGAACTCAATGGCATCGCTTAATTCTGAATTTGTCAGCGCGTAACCTACTTCAGAGTCTTCACTCGCACCAAAAACAATGCCCAAAACTCGTCCTTCCTGGTCGAGTAATGGTCCTCCGCTGTTTCCTGGGAGCACTTGCGACTTCAAGCTATACACCTCACGAGTGACCCCCAAGTCACCATAAATGTTTTCGCCCCGAGCAGAGAGGATTCCACCCACCCGCGCTGGTGTTACCTTGAGCGGCCCGCCTTCAGGGAATCCAGCAACAACTACTTCATTGCCCTTTTTTGCATCTTTGCGGGCAAAGAGTGCGGGTCGGGTATCAATCGCATCCGTGACGATCACCGCAATGTCTTTTTCAGGATCAAAGTAAATAACTTCACCGCTCAATGATTGTTGTACCCCTGCGCGACGGACCTGCAAATCAACAACGCCCGCCACAACATGAGCGTTAGTCACAACTGTCGACTCACTGATGTAGACACCCGAACCTGTCACCACCTGACCACATGCCTCTGCGTCCCCCGTAATCCGAGCGGTGAAATTTTGCACAAATTCGACAGTCTCATCGGTCGGAATAACAGTTGGCTCATCAATGTCCTGTAATTGATTTTGACCGAGGCCAATGACAATGCGCGGGATTCCAGCCTGACCCACCAAACTACTAATGTTGGAAAACATCGACTGCGCTGCATCAGGCACCAATGAATCCATCATGGTGAGCACCCTGGAGTTTGAGACTTGCTGCGTCAGTGAACCGCTGGGGATAAAAGCTAGGACGCTTGCAATAACCCAGCCCATAAGTGCGAATGCAAGTACGTTGAGTGCCGCTCCCGCAAAGTTGTCAACAAATCGAACAGGGCGCCAAGTTATGTGATTACGCAGCTTTCGCCCAACGATTGAGAATAGAAATTGCCCCAGGATCGCGCTGACGATCACCGCAATTACAAGAACAGCGATTCGAGTAGTTCCATCGGGCAGCAGGCCGCCAGCAAATACTGGGATCCAGATGAGCGCGGCAATACCTCCGAGAAAGAAACCGGCAAAACTAAAAACTCCTGAAACGAATCCGTTACGCCACCCGGCCCAGGCGAAAACTGCCAGAGCCCCGAGAAGGATGAAATCAATCGTTGCTAGGTCACTCACGAGTGAGTCCGCCTTGGATCTTCACTCGCTCTCGTACTCACGGGAACGGGTATGACTCGGGTCTGATCCCATGGCCGCTCCCACCCGGCCAATCTGACCATCGTTGAAATAATCCCAGCAGTAAAACCCCAAACCACAAGGTCGCGGACCTGAAAACCATCACCCACGTACCCCGATGAATGCGACACCCGAACCCTGTTCTCCGGATTCACAAATTCTTCTATTGCGATCCTGTGCACGCTCGCTACTTCTCGCGGATCAACCGGGTACACCTCTGATGGTTGCCGCCACCAACCCAATACGGGGGTCACCACAAAGTCGCTGACGGGAATCCACAGATCAGGCAGTAACCCAAACGGTGTAACACCGCTTGGATCCAATCCGGTTTCTTCCCTGGCTTCTCGCAGCGCAGCGTGCGTTGGGGACAGATCATCGGACTCAATGACGCCGCCTGGGAACGCGGGTTGACCAGAGTGAGTTGTTGAATCATGTGCGCGCTCAATCAGAAGGAGATCTTCTTGATCACCAAACAGCATGAGAACAGCCGAATGACGACCACTACCTTCAGTAGGGATAAATGAGGTCATAGTTTCTACATCGACGGTTTCGGTCGCCCGCACAATTGGTTCAAGCCATTGCGGCAAGCTTCCCACAACAGACTCGTGCACGACCCCACGTCGCGACCAACTCATGCTCGCCCTTGTGTTGTTACCAACTTTTGTGCCACTTCAGGGTCCGTGGGGCCTTCCCCGAAGGAGGGGCACTTGGGTGCAAGAGTGCATGCACCACATGCAGGCTTCTTCGCGTGACAAACGCGACGACCATGCCACAACAGGTAATGGGAGAGCATGGTCCAGTCTTTTGGAGGGAAAAGTTTTTCCACATCGTGCTCTACTTTTACCGGGTCTGTGTTGGTGGTCCAATGAAAACGACGAGCTAATCGACCAAAATGGGTATCAACAGTCAGTCCCGGCTGACCAAATGCGTTCCCCAGGACCACGAAAGCAGTTTTGCGGCCCACGCCGGGAAGTTTGACCAGATCCGCCAGAGAGTCAGGAACTTCTCCTCCGTGGTCTTGGCATAACGCGCTGGCCATTTTTATGATTGCTGAAGCCTTATTGCGATAGAACCCCGTCGGCCGAACCATCTCTTCGAGTTCCTCTTGCGTTGATCCCGCGTAATCCGCAGCCTTCGGGTACCTCTGGAACAGGGCAGGAGTTACCGCATTTACCCGCCGATCCGTGCACTGCGCACTCAAAATAGTTGCAACGAGCAGTTCGAGCGGATTTGTAAAGTCAAGTTCGGGCCCCGCATCGGGATAGGTCTTGGCCAACTCTCGATAGATCCATCGCGCTTGCCGCACCACTCCTGGGTCAATGGCGGCTGAGGGTAAAGATTTCCGAGGCACCCCCCAAGGGTATGTCTCTCACGGAATTTCATCGTCATTAGCCGCCCCGACCTGTCGCCTTCGCGCGGGTTATCGAATAATGTGCTCACGGGTGACTTCGGATACCAAGTATCCAGAAAGGTGGCGTTCTCCATGGACAACGTACTGAGTCGATCACCCCTCTTTGCATCCTTGGATGAAAGCGCAGCCAGCGCCCTGCTATCGACCCTGACTGAGCAAAGTGTCAGCAAAGGTGAGGCCCTCTTCCATGAAGGGGAACCTGGCGACCATCTCTACGTGATCCTCGATGGCAAAGTGAAGCTTGGTCACGCCTCCGTTGATGGCCGCGAATCTCTCATGGCTGTCCTTGGCCCGGGTGAAATGTTCGGGGAACTCAGTCTCTTCGATCCAGGCCTGCGAACTTCAACAGCTACTGCACTCACGGATGCTCGCGTGTATCGCATGGGCAACGCTCAATTGATGCCGTGGCTGGCGGGTCGGCCTGAAGTTGCCGCAGCGTTGTTACAGGCGCTCGCCCGGCGCCTTCGGCGCACGAATGAGGCCATGGCAGACCTGGTGTTCAGTGATGTTCCAGGTCGAGTTGCCAAGGCACTCATGGAACTGGGTGAAAAATTTGGCACACTCACCAATGCCGGACTACTCGTCACCCATGACATGACCCAAGAGGAATTGGCTCAACTGGTTGGCGCCTCACGCGAAACCGTAAACAAAGCTTTGGCTGATTTCGCACAGCGCGGCTGGATTCAACTTGAATCACGGCAAGTCCTCATTCTTGACGTTGATCGACTCGGCAAACGCGCCCGCTGATCTAAATATTTTCTTTTAAATACTCAAGTTGCGCGGCTACCGTTAGTTCGGCAGCGGGCAATACCGAAGGGTCAACGTCGCGGTACACATCTGCCGCGATCTGTTCTGGTGTTATTAACCCAGATGCCATCGATGCACGTACCTGCTCCAAACGATTGCGGCGATGCTGTTCATAGAAGTCGATCAGTCCAACAGGTGTCCTGGAAACTGGTCCGTGTCCCGGTAACAGAAGGTCAATGCCTTCGGCTTCGCAATGATCGCGCAGGTAGCGCAAGGAATCAAAGTACTGATCAAGACGTCCGTCGGGATGGGCCACCAAGGTCGTTCCACGACCCAATACGGTGTCGCCACTCAATAAATACTTACCTTCGGGAGTAGCGACCGTGATGCAAATACTGTCGGAACTATGACCCGGAGTGTGATGCATGCGCAACTCAATATCGCCCAAACTCAACCCGTCCACGTCGTGTTTTTCCATAACAGGAACATTTAATTGCTCAGATAGCGCGGGAGCACCTTCAGAGTGATCAATATGTGCGTGAGTGAGAATGATGGCGGAGACGTCACCGTCGATGGCTGCAGCAACTTGCGACAGGTGTCCAGCATGTGCGGGCCCCGGATCGATTACTACATGGGTTGAATCAGGCATGCCGATAACCCAGGTATTCGTACCTTCAAGGGTCCAAGCGGACGGATTGGGAGCCAGCACACATCGCACGCCGGATGCAATCGGACCGCCAAGCCACAATTCTGATTGCGATGTCATGTCACACTCTCACCCGTTGACTCCATGCGACGAGCACCTACATCCGACTGCACCAGGGTCATGGTTCGCGCGTTAAAAAGATCCCAGCGAATCGATGCATCATCCCTTAAGGCTGGCCTCGGGAGCTTCGGGTAAATAGCTCTCCCGCTGACGTCGCGCACTAGGTCATCAATGGAATTCGCTCGCGAAAGTTCAGCCAGAACCATTTGCGTGGGTACTAGCATTTTGAGTGTTCCATTGGCAGAACGCTGCAATCCTGATTGCGGTGTTAACCAAAGCATTTCTTCAGCCTCGGTGGTGCTCAATGTTGCCTCTACCTCTGAATCGACCACGGCAAGGAAGAACTGCACGTCGTACCTGCGTGCCTCTATTTCAGGTGTAATCCAATGATCAAAAAGCATGAGGTGTTCGAGGTCGAGGTTTACTTCCTCACGAACTTCGCGCAGTGCGCACGCAAGACTGGGATCAGGAAACGCGTGGTCCACCGAATCAACTTTGCCACCAGGGAAAACTGCCATGTTTGCGGCAAATTGCATCGTGCTGGCGCGGCGCAACATGACAACTTCAAAATCAGATGAAGAATTCATTGTGGTGGGTCTTGCAATTACCACGGTTGCGGCAGGTTCAGGTTCAGGAACAACCCAACGGCCATCGGCGCACGCTATTGATGCAACTCGCTCGGCAACCGTTAATTCTGGCATTCGTTCCGATGCTACTTAAACTCAACAATCATGTCGATCTCGACGGGCGCATTAAGCGGGAGGGCAGCAACACCTACAGCTGAACGCGAGTGAGCGCCATCAAATGCTTTACCGAGCAAGTTGCTCGCCCCGTTGATCACAGCGGGTTGCCCGTAGAAGTCGGGCATGCTTGAAACAAACCCGGTAACCCGAACAACCTGAACAACGCGATCAAGGTCACCGATCACACTCTTCACCGCTGCAATCGCATTGAGAGCGCAGAGTTCAGCGAGCTTGGTGCCTTCCTCTACGTCAATCTCGCCTCCGAGGCGTCCCGTGGCGGCTAGTGCTCCGGCAACCATCGGGAGCTGGCCCGATGTGAATACATGTGAGCCAGAGATGACGGCGGGAACGTACGCGGCGACGGGGATAGCAACTTCAGGGACCGTGAGGCCAAGTTCAGCAAGGCGCGCTTCAACCTGTGACATGTTTAGGCCTTCGCTCTTTTGAGATAGGCGACCATGTTCTCTGAATTGGGGCCAGGCACCACCTGAACCAGTTCCCAGCCATCTTCTCCCCAGGTATCGAGGATCTGCTTGGTGGCGTGGACGAGCAATGGCACGGTGGCGTATTCCCAGGTAGTCATGACCTGAGCGTAACGGGTGGGTATTCGTTAGGGTGATCGAATGCACTCCAATCAAGATTCGCCCAGTGAGGTCGTCCTCCACGTGGTCTCTGGCAAGGGTGGAACCGGTAAAACCACGGTTGCCGCTGCCCTTGCTATCTCTCTGGCCACCAATGGGCACCGAGTGCTGCTCATGGAGGTTGAAGGTCGCCAGGGCATCGCACAACTCTTCGATGTTGCGCCACTCGCCTATGAAGAGACCAAGGTTGCGGTTGCTCCCGGTGGTGGAGAAGTGTGGGCGCTTGCCGTTGATAGTGAAGATGCACTCTTGGACTACCTCGAAATGTTTTACAAAATGCGTCGGGCGGGATCTGCCCTCGGGAAAATGGGAGCAATCGAATTTGCCACCACGATTGCCCCGGGCTTGAGAGACGTCCTTTTAACGGGCAAGGCCATTGAAGTTGTTAAGCGCAAGGAAAAGAATGCGGCGAATGCCTACGACTTTGTGGTTCTCGATGCACCACCCACCGGTCGCATCACCCGATTCCTCAACGTGAACTCAGAGGTCTCGGGGTTGGCGAAAGTAGGTCCAATTAAGTCACACGCTGATTCAGTCATGAGTGTCATCGCATCCCCACTCACCACAGTTCATCTGGTCACACTTCTCGAGGAAATGCCGGTCCAGGAAACCCTCGACGGCATCGCAGACCTTGAAGCTAATGGTTTACCTGTTGGATCAATCTTTGTTAATCTCATGCGGCCACCCAAACTTGACGCAAATCAGCGAAAGGCTGTTGCCGAGCACAGCTTGAGCACATCAGATATTGAGCGTGGACTTGAAGCCGTTGGTCTCAACTCACCAGAACTCATTGCCTCGCTCGAGCGCGAAGCACTCGATCACACGCAACGGGTGGACCTCGAGGCTCGGGAATTACAACGACTCGAGGATGCCCAGCGAACTATCGTTCGTCTCCCCCTCATCCCTGCTGGCATTGACCTAGGTGCGCTCTATGAGCTCGCGGAGATCATCACAAATTCTGAGGTGACCAAGTGACTTCATTGGATATCGATGCACTCCTTTCCAATACCGACACGGAAATCATTATCTGTACAGGTGCAGGCGGTGTGGGCAAAACAACAACCGCGGCTGCTCTCGGGGTACGGGCGGCGGAACTTGGCCGCAATGTGTGCGTGTTGACAATTGATCCGGCTCGCAGGCTTGCACAGGCCATGGGCCTGACCGAATTGGACAACACCCCTCGCCCCGTCAGCGGTGTGAGCCCTGGATCCTTGAACGCCATGATGCTTGACATGAAACGCACCTTCGATGAAGTCGTGGAGGCACATGCAGATCCGGAGCGGTCAAAACAAATTCTTGAAAACCCGTTCTATCAGGCGTTGTCATCGTCTTTTGCCGGGACGCAGGAATACATGGCCATGGAGAAACTCGGTCAACTTCATCAGGATGACTCGCCGTGGGATCTCATCATTGTTGACACCCCGCCGTCGCGAAGTGCATTGGATTTCCTTGATGCACCCGCGCGTCTCGGATCTTTCCTTGATGGAAGATTCATTCGAATCTTGACGGCACCCGCTCGTGGAGCAGGGAGCGCCATCGGTCGAATCGCGGCACTTGGTTTTGGAATCTTTACCAATGTTTTGAGCAAGATTCTTGGCGCGCAGGTGTTGTCTGACATTGGAACATTTGTCGCAGCAATCGACACCACTTTTGGTGGTTTTCGAGAGCGCGCTGATGCTACCTATGAATTGCTCAAGAAACCCGGTACCGCCTTTATTGTTGTGGCTGCGCCAGAACGCGATGCCCTCCGCGAGGCTTCATTTTTTGTCGAGCGACTGCAGTCAGAATCCATGCCACTTGCGGGGCTAGTTCTTAATCGAGTGCAAGAAGTCGAAGCGGGTAGTGCGACAGAGGAGCAAATTACTGCGGCGGCGCAAAGGCTGCGCGCATCGGGCGAGTTTGAGCTCACAGCTTCATTACTTGAATTACATGCGCAGCGAATGGCCTTAAAGGAGCGCCAAAAGCACCTGGCCGCACGCTTTGAATTAGCTCACCCAACGGTACCAATCATTGCAGTTCCAGCAATGGCAGAGGACATTCACGACTTGGACGGGTTACGACAAATCGGCGCCGAGTTGGCCGATAAAAATAACGACTGGTGAATCCTAAAAGAATTAGTTATGAAGCACGATCTGACGCGGTCAGCAAATTCTGGCGGTCATACTCGTTTTGTGCACTCGATAGGAGTGCCTGCCATGAAGTGACATTCGGGCGGCGGCGTAGCAATGCACGGCGCTCTCGCTCGGTCATGCCGCCCCAGACGCCAAACTCAACCCGATTGTCGAGTGCATCAGCGAGGCATTCGGTGCGCACTTCGCAGCCAAGGCAAATTGCCTTAACCCTGTTCTGTGCTGCTCCCTGGACGAAAAGTGTGTCTGGATCGGTGGTGCGACAGGCCGCTTGTGTGGCCCACTCCGTGGTAACTGACATGGTGAAAATTACTCCTCAACTCCAGCTCTCGAAGTCTTTCTTCGAGTCGAACGTCCCCCGCGTGAGTAGTGGAAAATGCCCACAGTTCTCGCCGCGGCCGAGTGGTCGGTTCGTAGATGGAAACTATTCCGCCTCACCTTTCCAGAGTCAATACTTTTTCTATTCGAGAAAGAGTTCACAAAGTTTGGGCAATCGGCCACCTGACCCGCCCCGGTCTTTGTGATCAGGGAACATTCGACCTACTCTTGACGTCTGATGGCTGTGACTCGAGAAAGACCAACCCCAGGGGGGGTTCTGGCCCGCATTGCCGCGATTGCTGGCATTGCGGTCGTCTCCGGTGCCCTGGTGGGGTTCATGGTGGTCCCGTTCGCCGGGAGCTTTGGTGTGGTCACCCGAGATGTTGTGCGGGAATTCGAGTCCCTCCCGGACGAACTGAACACACCACCTCTGCCAGAGCGCAGCGTGATTCTGGCCGCCGATGGCTCCGTTCTAGCTACCCTCTATTACCAGAACCGGGTTGAAGTTCCCCTCGAAAGCATCGCCCCGATCATGCGCCAAGCCACAATTGCCGTAGAAGATGCCCGTTTCCTCGAACATAATGGGGTCGATTTCCGCGGCATCGTTCGCGCAGCAGCGTCCAATGCCAGTAGTGGTGGTATCTCCGAGGGTGCATCGACCCTGACCATGCAGTACGTCAAGAACGTTTTGGTCAATCAGGCAACGACGCCCGAGGAACTTGATGCGGCACGAGGGGATAATTCTGCACGCAAGTTGAAAGAAGTCCGGTACGCATTGGCCCTGGAACGGCGCTTTACCAAAGGTGAAATTCTCGCCCGGTATTTGAACATCGCATATTTCGGTTCGGGTGCGTATGGCGTCGAGGCCGCCTCCCGCAGGTACTTTTCCAAATCAGCAGCCAACCTGACACTCGTTGAGGCGGCCACCTTGGCGGGGATTGTCCAGCGTCCGACCGCATTTGATCCCCTCCGCAACCCTGAGTTATCCGAGGACCGGCGCAATATCGTGCTAAGTCGCATGGAATCCATTGGCTATATCTCCGCTGATGCGGCCGCCCAGGCCAAAGCAATTCCCATGAAAGCGACTTTGAATCCCACTGAAGTTACCAACGGGTGCACATCGAGTTACGCCCCATTTTTCTGCGATTACGTCATACAGTCCATCAGAGAAGATGACACATTCGGTGCAACTCCTGAGGAACGCGAGGCCTTCCTGCGCCGCGGTGGTTACACCATCACGACAACGATTAATCCAGACACACAAAACGCTGTAACACAAATTATCGATGAGACAATCCCTCCAACTGATGACAGTGGCAAAGCTGCCGCGATTACCATGATTGAACCTGGCACCGGCCACATAATCGCCATGACGCAAAACCGAACGTGGGGAACGAGCGGCAAAGGGAGTACCACCTACAACTACAACGTCAGCCAAAGCATGGGCGGCACAATCGGCATGCAAGCAGGTTCAACCTTCAAAATATTTACCCTAGCTGCGGCACTCGAAGCAGGTATTTCCCCCGACGAGTACATCGTCTCCCCCAGTCCTGCAACGTTTACCGGCTTCGTCAATTGCGATACCGGTGTCCCATTTGAACCCGTGACAGTTCGCAACTCAACAACATCAGGCAATCTCAACATGCCGTTGGCTACTGCATACTCGACCAACACCTACTTCATGGCACTGGAAGAACGGACCGGTATTTGCCGCCCCGCGGATATTGCGGAGTCCCTGGGAGTCACACTGGGTAATGGTGATCCGCTCCTGCGCGTACCATCGTTCACCCTTGGAACCATGGAGGTTTCTCCACTTTCAGTGGCCAATGCTTATGCAACTTTTGCGGCACATGGCCGATACTGCGAGCCAGTTCCCATCCTTGAGATCAGGGATCGCGATGGCGCGCGACTCCCTATCCCCAACGGAAACTGCACCCAAATCATTGACCGATCTGTCGCCGACGGTGTGACCACGATGCTCAACGGCGTTGTCGACGGCAATATCCCAGGACGAACCGGATCAGCCATGAGCTTGGGCGACAGACCCGCCGCAGGGAAAACGGGTACCACAAATGAATCTGCTGCCGTGTGGTTTGCCGGTTACACACCGCAGGTTGCTGCGGCAGTGTGGGTGGGTGACCCACGGGGCGGTTTCGCTTTCCCCCTCAAGGACATCACGATTAATGACAAGTACTACAGCCAGGTGTACGGCGGAACCCTTCCCGGTCCGATTTGGAAAGCATCCATGCAGGTTGCCAGCGCTGATTTGCCCATTGCCAACTTCGATCTGCGCACACAGTTCGTTGCCCCTGCGTATGTCGAACCTGAGCCCGAGCCCACCGATGAAGTCTTCATCGAAGAGGACACCGTCTTTGACAACCAGGATCCGAATTCACTGGAAGTACCGGGTACCGAACCATCGCCATCTGAAGGTGAGATTTTTGAAAATCCTGCCCCTGAGCCCGAGCCAGTGGAACCTTAATGGCACGGTTCGCGCTTATTTAACCCAAGGCTTTTTTGACTAAGCCTGCGACAACGCCCCCGTCTGCTTTTCCTTTGACCTGAGGTTGAACGATTTTCATCACGGCCCCCATGGCGGCTCCACCCGTCGCACCGGTGCCGGCAACCTGCTCAACAGCGGAACTAACAATTGCGGTGAGTTCAGATTCCGACAATTGCTGAGGTAGGTAGTTGGTGATTACCGCCAGCTCAGCACTTTCACGATCTGCCAATTCAGGTCGCTGCGCTTCCGTGTAGGCCAGGGCACTTTCCCTGCGCTTCTTGGCCTCGCGGGTGAGAACGGTCAGGACGTCGTCGTCGGAGAGGACTCTCACCTCTTTGCCCGCAACTTCCTCATTGGTCAAAGCGGTGAGAACCATGCGCAAGGTTGATGAGGTGAGTTCATCGCGCGCCTTGATTGAGGTGGTCAAATCCGATTGAAGTTGGGCTTTCAGTGGTGCGATTTGGTCTGGTGACATAAGGGCAGTCTCCCACATGGGAACATAGGGCAATGGTCTCGTTCGGGAAAGCCGCAACCGGGGTAACTGCATTGGGTGCAGCTGCCCTCGGCTACGCGCACCTTGAGACCAAGCGATTCACCCTGCGGCGAGAAAACCTGAGAGTTCTCGCCCCCCACTCACGTGACCTTCGAGTACTCCATATTTCTGATCTCCACATGGTCCCAGGCCAACACCGCAAACGCGAATGGGTGCAGTCACTTATTGCACTGTCCCCCGATGCTGTTGTTGCCACCGGTGACTTCCTTTCCCATGAAGAAGGCATCCCCGCCGCTCTTGAAGCTCTCGCACCCTTACTAGACATTCCAGGCGCTTTTGTCCTTGGCAGCAACGACTACTTCGCTCCCAAACCAATCAACCCAGCCAGGTATTTTTCAGGACCCTCTCAACTAGAACCAACCCGCAAGCAACTGGATTGGGCGCCCTTGGTTGAGGGACTGTCCGAGCACGGATGGTTGAACCTGACCAACACTCAGCACGAATGGAAAGTAGACGGGCGATTGATCGATGTCCGCGGTGTGGACGATCCACACATTGGTCGTGATGACTACAGTCAAGTTGCCGGCCGATTTAACCCAGAAGCGGATCTCACATTGGGTGTAGTTCACGCTCCATACCTTCGAGTTCTTGATTCCATGAGCGCGGATGGTGCGCAGGTGATCCTTGCCGGGCACACCCACGGCGGGCAACTGCGAATTCCAGGGTATGGAGCACTCGTTACAAACTGCGATTTGAACACCCGACGAGCTCGGGGGCTCAGTTCCTATCGAAACAGTTTGCTGCATGTTTCAGCTGGCTTAGGCTGCTCCCGTTACGCCCCGTTCAGGTTTGCCTGCCCACCTGAAGCAACGCTACTCAGTTTCTCCGCTGCGACTAACTAACTTTCAGCCCTGATCTGAACTGCTCCACTTTCAGGAGCGAGCCATCTGCGCGGTACCAATGCCAGATACCATGCCTTTTCCCGTTTTTAATCTGTCCTTGTGTTTTCAGGTTGCCAGATAAATAGAACCCTTTAAATTCACCACTCTTCTTGGGATAACTGGCATTGATTTCACCGATTCGGAATTTAATGATCTCCCTGAGTAGTCCCCTGGGAAATGGCCTATCCCGCTCAAATTGCAAGGCGCCCTTTGAAGTGCGGTACTTGTCAATCTCTAAACCCAACCGACTGACAGGTGATCCTGCCCCTGGAAAAATAGAGTTATGGTTTTTGAATCCGCAATAGCTCAAGACCAGATCACCCGAGATACGGACACCCGGCATGCTCCAAGCAATAACTTCTTCTCCAGCGGGAAGGGCATTTACAATCGTGTCTCGCACCGATTGCAAGGCAGCCCTTTGCTCAGCGTCGTATTTTCTGAGAAATTTGGTGACCTCGGAACTACTCATAATCTGGCCCTCCTTCCGCGTAAACAACTGGGATAGCATTAACCGCTTGTTTCGTGCGCAGGCACTCGGGGTGTGGCGCAGCTTGGTAGCGCGCTTCGTTCGGGACGAAGAGGCCGTGGGTTCGAATCCCGCCACCCCGACCACAATTACCTTCACAAAGTGGAGCTACTCTCACAAAGTAGAGTTCAGGTGTGATTGATCGCCGCCCGGCCCGAACAGATTTTGGTCCAACAACTCGAGCCTACGTTAAATCAATGGGTTGGCGTTCCGTGAACTTTCACACCCACATCTCATTGGTCAATAAATATGTTTATGTCGAAGTTCCCAAAGCTGGTTGCGGAACCATGAAAGCGACACTTGGTGCACTCGAAGGTGCGCGGCTCAATGAAATCCACGCGCAACGCTTCTTGGACAAGCCACACAACGGCATGAAATCAGGTTCGCACGTTCGGCCCTACCAGTTACCCGTGGACCTGCTCGAACAGGTTCTGACCAGCAAGGACTACACCCGATTCACCGTTGTGCGCAATCCCAGCTCGCGCGTACTCAGCGGATACCTCGAAAAGATTCGGCAGGGACTGCGTCAGAGCGAGGAAATCTCGCAGGAACTTGGCGGGAAAGCAGCAGGCGAAATTAGTTTCACAGAATTTCTCCAAGTGATCAAAGATCAAGATTCCCGCAAGCAAGACCCACACTGGCGCCGGCAAACCGATCACATTGGTTTTGGAATTATTGATTACAACGAGATTATTCACCTTGAGGATCTGGATAACTCATGGGGAAAAATTGCTGCACTGACAAATACCCCCGACCTGGACGGGCAGTACTACTGCAAGAATTCAACCAAGGCAACGTCCAAAGTGGATCAGTACAGATCACCTGAAACGGATGCGCTCATCGCTGATATTTATCAGCGTGACTTTGCCGAATTCAATTATCCGTTAAACAAGTAGTTCAGCGATTTGAACGGCGTTGAGCGCAGCGCCTTTTCGCAGATTGTCATTACTAACAAACATCACGAGTCCCTTGTTTCCCTCGACACTTTGGTCCTGTCGAATTCGACCAACAAAACTTGGGTCAGAACCCGCGGCCTGCAGTGGCGTGGGTACTTCACTCAATTCAACCCCAGGCGCCACTTTGAGTGCCGCCACCGCCTGCTCAGCGGTGATGTCGCGGGCAAACTCGGCATTGATGCTCAGTGAGTGGCCCGAGAAAACGGGAACACGAACACAGGTTCCCGAAACTTTGAGGTCGGGAAGATTGAGAATCTTGCGGCTCTCATTGCGCAATTTTTGTTCCTCGTCGGTCTCGTCGCTGCCATCAGGAACAATCGAACCCGCCAGCGGCACAACATCAAATGCGATCGTGCGCACGTATTTCACCGGGTCTGGGAACACAACCGAGGAGCCGTCGTGGGTCAGGGTTGCAATGTCTTGACTCATGGCGGCTACGACCTGCGACTTTAGTTCCTCAACACCAGCCAGACCGCTACCAGAGACTGCTTGAAAAGTTGTCACCACGATGCGCTCAAGTCCAGCTACAGTGTCCAACGCTTTAAGCACCGGCATTGCCGCCATGGTTGTGCAGTTTGGGTTTGCAATGATTCCCTTGTGGGCATCCGCGATCGCCTCGGGGTTTACCTCACTGACAACCAGAGGAACTTCAGGATTCATGCGCCATGCTGATGAGTTATCAATCACCATCGCTCCAGCGGCCGCGAATTTGGGTGCAAGTTCCTTGGATGTTGTTCCCCCCGCGGAAAACAGCGCAATGTCGATGCCCTCAAGATCTGCAGTGGCAGCATCCTCCACGGTGATGTCCTGACCTTGCCAGGTAATGACTTTGCCAGCAGAGCGCGCTGAGGAAAACAACCTCAGTGACTTGATGGGGAACTCGCGCTCGGCAAGAAGCTTGAGCATCACGGTGCCCACTTGGCCCGTTGCCCCGACTACTGCGACATTTTTTGCGTTACTCATGAACTATCTGCCCGTCCCTGCATAAACAACTGCTTCACCATCGGCATCCAAGCCAAATGCTGTGTGAATTGCTTGAACGGCAGTTTGTGCAGATTCAGCACGAGTAACGATCGAAATTCTAATTTCAGAGGTCGCAATCATTTCCACGTTAACGCCCGCGTCGGCTAATGACGTGAAGAAGTCAGCAGATACGCCTGGGTGCGAGCGCATTCCCGCACCCACCAACGAAATTTTTGCCACCTGGTCATCGACTATCAAGCTTTCAAAATCAATGGACCCTTGTGCATCATTCAGTGCCGCCATTGCCTTGTGCACGGAGTCTTGAGGGCAGGTGAAAGTGACATCCGTGCGGCCCGTGGCAGTCGAGGAAATGTTTTGCACGATCATGTCCACATTTATTTGGGCATCAGCAAGTGCACGGAAGATCCCCGCGGCCTCACCTGGTCTGTCTGGGACGCCGACTACGGTGACTTTGGCATCCTTCAGATCAGCCGCAACTCCAGAAATTATTGGTTGTTCCATGATTTTTCCTTCCGCTACCGCTGCTTGCACACCCTCGGGTGAGAGAACCCACGTTCCTTCTGCTTGAGAGAACGAGGACCGAACATGAATGGGAACACCAAATCTTCGGGCGTACTCCACGCACCGCAAATGCAGAACCTTGGCACCCACGGCGGCAAGTTCTAGCATTTCTTCATAGGTGATGTAGTCGACTTTTGAGGCACGTGAAACAACTCGGGGATCGGTTGTAAAGACGCCGTCAACATCGGTGTAAATCTCACAAGCATCCGCGTTGAGCGCAGCGGCCAGTGCAACCGCAGTCGTGTCAGAGCCACCGCGCCCTAGAGTCGTGATGTCTTTGGTGTCCTGCGCTACCCCTTGAAACCCTGCGACAATGGGGATTGCGCCCTTGTCCAATGCATCGGTGATTCGGCCGGGGGTGACATCGATAATTCGAGCTGCTCCATGTGCCGAGTCAGTGATCAAACCTGCCTGCGAACCCGTGTAGGACCGGGAAACTGCACCGAGATCCGAGATTGCCATGGCAAGCAGCGCCATAGAAATGCGTTCGCCTGCGGTGAGCAACATGTCAAGTTCACGTGCGGGAGGCAGCGGTGAGACCTGTTGCGCGAGATCCATGAGTTCGTCGGTGGAATCCCCCATGGCTGAAACAACAACGACAACCTGGTGTCCGGCCTTCTTGGTGTCCACGATTCGGCGTGCAACACGCTTAATACTGGTCGCGTCAGCAACGCTTGAACCACCATATTTTTGAACAATCAAGGACACGAGGGGTTAGTTTAGCCGCAGCGGTTATCCTGATCAGGACCCGTTGCACCCCATCCGCTCGATCAAAGGATTCCTCGCAATGAGCAGCGCCCCAGTCATCACAGCCACTGATGTCACAAAGAGATATGGTGATTTCACTGCACTCGCCGGAGTCTCCATCCACGTCGATACCGGGGAGTGCTTGGCAATCCTTGGACCCAATGGCGCGGGGAAAACCACCCTGACCGAGATCCTCGAGGGCTACCGGCAGCGTGATGGCGGTCAAGCCAGCGTCCTTGGCGTCGATCCCAACAAACCCACAGGCGCGTGGAAGGCGAAACTGGGCATCGTTTTGCAAAATGCCACCGACATGGCAGATCTCACGGTGAGTGAAACGATCAAGCACTTTGCCCGCTATTACCCCAACCCTGCAGATCCAGATCAGGTGATGGCCGCCGTGGGTTTGACTGAGAAAGCAAACTCGCGCAATGGCAAACTCAGCGGTGGCCAACGCCGGCGCCTGGATGTCGCACTCGGAATCATTGGTAACCCCGAAGTTCTATTTCTCGATGAACCCACAACAGGATTTGACCCGGAAGCACGCCGAGAGTTTTGGGTGCTCATTGACCGGTTAAAGTCCAACGGAACAACGATTTTGTTGACCACGCACTATTTGGATGAAGCACAGTACTTGGCCGACCGCGTTGCCGTCATTGCTCGCGGACGAATTGTCGCTCAAGGTGCACCCGATTCCATTGGTAATCGCGGTGATGCCATTGTCACGTGGACCGAAGCTGGTCGTGAGCAAGCTCAATCGACCACAACACCCACTGCTTTTGTTGAGGAATTGTCCGCACGATTTGCCGGTGAGATCCCACATCTTGCAATTCGCCGCGCGAGCTTGGAAGATGCCTACCTCGAATTGATAGCACAAGATCGCCAGACAAACGGTGGTGATGCTGCATGAACACTTTACGGATGGGTTTGGGTCGTGTAGGCATTGAACTCAAGCAATTCTTCCGCGACAAGGAATCGGCTGTTTTCAATTTTCTTTTGCCCATGATCCTGCTCGTTATTTTCGGGTCTGTTTTCGGTGGACAGGAACTCGGCGACTCAGGAATAACTTTCTCCCAATATTTTGTTGCGGGGATGATTGCGTCAGGAATCCTTTACACATCATTTCAAAACCTTGCCATCTCAATCCCCATGGAGCGTGAGGACGGAACCCTCAAACGCCTGCAAGGAACACCCATGCCGCGAGCAGCGTTTTTCATTGGGAAAATTGGTATGGTTTTTGTTGCCTATGTTGCCCAGGTGACAATTTTGATTGCCGTTGGTGTTTTGTTTTTCGGCATCGACCTACCCACAACATCTTTTGCCATTTTCACCTTTATATGGGTGAGCGTTCTTGGCCTGATCGCCTGGACCCTGCTGGGCATTGCGTATTCCGTTGTTCCCAAGCAAGGACGGGGAGCAGCGGCATTGGTATCCCCTGTTGTTTTGGTTCTGCAGTTCACTTCAGGTGTGTTCTTCGTGTTCAGTGATTTACCGCAATGGATGCAGAACTTTGCCTCGCTCTTTCCACTCAAGTGGCTCACCCAAGCAATGCGCAGTGTCTTTCTCCCTGACACCGCAGCCGCCATGGAAGTCAATGGTTCATTTGAACTAGGGCTCACAGCCCTAGTTCTGGTGATCTGGATAATTCTCGGCGCCATTCTTGCCACCGTATTTTTCCGGTGGACTCCACGTGGCAAGAGTTAGTTGTTCTAAGTTCCCACCTGACGTCGCCCAGCAAATGCTCGACCGAGGGTGATTTCATCAGCGTACTCAAGGTCACCACCAACGGGTAGCCCGCTGGCCAGACGTGACACGGTAATTCCTAATGGTGCGATTGTCCGAGACAAATAAGTTGCAGTTGCCTCGCCCTCAAGATTGGGATCCGTCGCGATTATGACCTCAGTGACGGTGTTGTCGCTCAAACGAATCATGAGTTCGCGGATTTTCAAGTCGTCTGGGCCAATGCCATCGATCGGGTTAATCGCTCCACCCAAAACGTGATAGCGGCCACGGAACTCGCGTGTCTTTTCAATTGCAACAACATCCTTGGGTTCTTCAACCACGCACAGAACCGTGAGGTCACGCTTGGGATCACTGCAAATTCGGCATTGTTCTGACTGCGCCACGTTTCCACAAATCACGCAGAACTGAACTTTGTCTTTTACCTCGAGGAGAACCTCAGCCAATCGGCGCACGTCGTCAGAGTCCGTTCCCAGAATGTGAAATGCGATGCGCTGGGCACTCTTGGGACCAATGCCCGGTAAGCGACCAAGTTCATCGATAAGGTCTTGAACGATTCCTTCATACATACCGATTAACCGTTCTCGATCTCACCGATGGAAACGCCGCCAAGTTCCTGAGCAATGAGGGCCGCACCCGTAACGTCTTGTGTGGTTTCGTCATCGAGGCTTGGGGTGTCCTCAACACGTTCTGGTGCTGACGGTGTCCCTTGGGAACTCAACACAACATCAATGGTGCAATCAATTTGTAATACATCGAGGATTGATTGACGGAGGCGTTCATCGTGCCCACCACCTTTGACGTTGTTGTAGCGCCCTGAGTCTTTAACCCCGACCGCAAGAACACCGTTCTCATAAGACAGCGGTGACGAATCCGTGAATCCCATCCAGGCGACGCGGGAGTACTTCAGCAGGGCGTCCATGATGCTCGGCCACATGGAAACGAATGATGCAAGAGTGGTGTTTCCCGGATTTGCTGGAGCAGCCGTTGTCTGAGCAGCCTCGGGAACGATCTCGGGAGCATCTGCCACAACCGGTTGCTGCGCAGCAGGTTTGGCCGGCGGTTTTGCAGGTGGTTTTTTCGTGGCTTCAGTAGGTGCAGTGTGTGGAGCAACTGCCGATAACTTGGGTGGTGCGGGCGGGACCGCCGCAGGTGCCGCAACCGGTTCGGCAGGTGCAGCCGGTGCAGCCTGTTGAGGCGTGTGCACAACCCCTGCAACTACGCCACGTTCCAGCTGATCAATCCGCGCCCGCAGGCCTTGGGTCGAGTCATCAGATGCCGGCAAGAGCAGTTTTGCCATAAGAAGTTCAAGCTGAAGGCGTGGTGCGGTTGCTCCCTTGATCTCTGTTAACGCGCGGGACACCAGATCTCCGGCACGCGCAAGTTCCGCTGCACCAATGCGATTGGCTTGATCACTTTCCGTTTCAATAACCTCAAGCGGTGCGTGAATCAAACCACGCTCTGCTGCACCCGGAACGCGCTGCAAAACAATGAGATCCCGGATTCGCTCGAGAAGGTCGGTGACAAAGCGCCGCGGTTCATGCCCTGCCTCAATCACGCGGTCAACAACGTCGAAGAGTGCTGCCCCATCACGATCAATGAGTGCGTCAATCGTTTCATTGAGCAGTGAGTTGTCCGTCATGCCCAACTGCAGTACGGCGTCTTGGTAGGTGACGCCTTCAGGTCCGCACCCTGAAATTACTTGACCGAGTACCGAGAGCGAGTCGCGCACACTACCCGCGCCAGCACGCGCGATTAACGCAAGTGCCGCAGGGTCAGCAGAAATCTCCTCACTCACGCAGACGGTTGCCAAATGCTCCTGAAGAATCTTGACGGGGACTAATCGAAAACCATAGTTGTGTGTGCGCGAGCGGATTGTTGGAAGTACTTTGTCTGCCTCAGTAGTCGCAAAAATAAATCGAACGTGCTCCGGTGGCTCCTCCACCAATTTCAACAGCGCATTGAATCCCGCGGGAGAAATCATGTGGGCTTCATCGATGATGTACACCTTGTATCGTGACTTGGCGGGGCCAAACATGGCGCGCTCTCGCAAGTCACGGGTGTCATCAACACCGCCATGGCTTGCTGCATCGAGCTCGATCACATCGATGGAACCCGATCCCGTTGCTGACAGGTCCACGCAACTTTCGCACACACCGCAGGGATCCGGGGTTGGCCCTTGCTCACAATTCAAGGAGCGGGCAAGTATGCGTGCCGTTGAAGTCTTACCGCAACCGCGCGGCCCAGAGAGCAAATATGCATGGTGCATCCGGTTATTTTCCAGAGCCCTGCGCAAGGGTGTTGTGACGTGATCCTGCCCAACGACTTCACTCAGGGTTTGTGGTCGATAGGTGCGGTACAAGGCCATATGAGGGCTTTTTGGTGCTTGGGTCTCTGCCTTTTTTGCCACGCTGCCACTCTACACAGTCACGGGGACAGTCGGTCCTGTAAAGGACTCTGCCCGGCCTCCTCAAAGGAAAGCCGGGCAGAGAACGCAAATTGCTACTAGTCAGCGAGAACGAATGTGCCCTTGTTGCTGACCTCAAGGATTTCGACCGGAACCTCTGTGCGGTTTCCTGTCTTCTTCTTGAAAGTTATTGAGCCGGTAGCACCCTTGTAGTTCTTTGTTGCAAGAACTGCTTTCTTGAGCGCCTTGTAGTTTGTTGTTCCGGCCTTCTCAATCGCAGCTGCCAGGACGTAGACAGAGTCGTAAGTGAAGTCGCCCCACACACCTGGCTTCTTTTTGAACTCTTTGACATATGCCTTGGTGTAGGCCTTGGCAGATGGCAACTGTGGAGCGGCGGGAACACCACTGAATGTGCAGTGTTGTGCAGCCGCAAGACCCGCTTCTGTGACGAATGATGGATCAACATTGGCCAAACCCATAAAACATGGAGTGGCTGGTGCGGTGGCCAATAGTTCCTTTGCAATGACCGAACCTTCCGGGTAGTACGTGCTGGAGTACAGCATTCCCGGGTTCGATGCCAATGCTTGTGCAATCTGGTCCGAGTAACTCGCACTACCCTCTGGGACAACAACTTGAGTGACCGCAATACCATTTGCAGTAAGCCCTGCTGCTGTTTGCGCGGCAATGGAGGTTGTGTAGTCCGAAGGATCCACCAGCATGACAACAGACTTCACTCCGGTTGAACTGATGTAATCAATTTCAGCGGGTGCGATCTGCGAATTCATTGGCTGAGTTGTTGCGCCATATCCCTGCGTTGCCAGAGAGGATGTCATACGCATGGGGAAAATCTTGTTCTTGACGTAAATCGGGAGGTTCACGACTCCAACACCTGAGTTGTAGGGGCCGACTACAGCATCAGCTCCAGCCTTCTTGGCTGCTGTCACTGCGGCTTTTGCTTTATCGGGGTCGGCTTGGTCGTCGACTCCAACGATTTTGATCATCTTTCCCATGACGCCGCCAGCAGCATTGATTTGCTTGGCTGCAAGTTGGGCTCCGCGCAGTTGGTCCTTGCCATTATTGGACTGGTCACCCGTTAGGGGTGCTTCAAGAGCAATAACAATCTCTCCGGTGTGCGAGGCTTGTGCGGGCAGAGCTGTTGCCCCTACTGCGAGGATCGAGGCGAGAGCCACAATTCCTGCAGGCTTAAGAAAGCTTAATTTCACGATTTTCCCTTCAAAGGATCCACTTTTATTGGATTTCGGCTGGAAACTACCAGCAGTGAACACTACTCCAACACCGTAGAAACACGGTATTGCTAAAAAATGGGACCCCCCGCGCACCTATCAGCGCCCACCTGCCCTTGCTGCCTTCCGGCCCTGGGGGATTCAGCGAGATGACACCGCGCGAGGAGTCAAGGGACAGGGTACGCGCCGGGCAATGTGCGTGCGCAAAGTGGCTGTGGGTAATCTCCCCCACGGAGGATTCGCCTAGTGGCCTATGGCGCTCGCTTGGAAAGCGGGTTGGGTTAACGCCCTCAGGGGTTCGAATCCCCTATCCTCCGCCATTGATCAGTTCCAAAACACTCTCGCTATGACTGTGAGTCCCCTTTGGGCATTGCCCGTGATTGGCGTCAGCGACACCGCATCATGTGGTGAAGCTGCGCCAGCGATAGCTCGAGGTTCTAACAATTGGTGGGAATTCGCAGCAACATTCTTTGGGGTGCTAACGCTAGGGACCCTGTAGAGACCTCTTCGACAAGCGCTCCATACCCTGCGCCACGGCTTAGCAGGGGCACCCGACTTCACGGCAAAAACCATAGAAGGCGCCATCGACACTTCCACGGTCTGGTCGGCGTTCATCATTGATCGGGGGGTGAGCTATTCAGAAACTCTTATAGGCTCTGATTTAGGCGGAATACACGCGTGAGCAAATATGTGGGGACATCAACATGGCAAAGGCGGCGAGGTCTACATGATTGATAGCGCGCGCGTCGTGGATGTAGTCGTTGTTGGCGCGGGCCCATCGGGCAGTTCTGCCGCTCTTAGTTTGGTGCGAGAAGGTATGTCGGTCATTATGGTTGGCAATGGTCGTCGAGCTAGTTGGGCGGGCGAGACCTTGCCGCCAGGCGCTGGAGATGTTATGGCGGGGGTCTTCGGTGCTTCAATTCTCAATAAGCACCAGCGCGCGTACGCCGTAAATGCTGCTTGGGAAAGTTCCCAATTACACGAAACGGATGCCATGTCCCACCCGCTGGGGGCTGGGTGGCTTTTAGACCGACTTGTGTTTGATGCGGAGGTTGAACAAGTGGCTTGCGCTGCCGGCGTGAGATTGGTGCATGGACAGGCGACGTTAGTAAAGGGGAATGGTCGGCGGTGGTCTATCGCCGCGGGCTCTCACCACATTGAAGCGAACTGGCTTGTTGATGCCACCGGTAGGCCAGCACACATGGCCAGGCGATTGGGAGCCCGAGTACTTCGAAGTGGTCGAATGCTCGCGTACGTCTGTCGAATGGATGCTGACGGCAGCGGGGTCGCCGCAACTTCACTCGAGGCAACATCTGAGGGTTGGTGGTACACCGCACCCCTCCCACGAGGAGGTCGTGTTGTCGGGTACATCACTGACGTTGACCTTGGGCATCAATCAGGTTCACTTACTGGGTGGTGGCTTGACCGATTCGCTGAGACAGAACACATCCGGGGACTCGTGGATTGTTCGGCCGAAATGACCGTGAATACCTCCGATGCTGGAACGGGCTACTTGAATAGATGTGCGGGGGAGGGCTGGGTGGCTGTAGGTGATGCAGCCGCACACTTTGATCCCCTGTCATCACAGGGGCTCCTAACGGGAGTGTTGATGGGGGCACGGGTGGCGCAAGCGATTGCGCACAACAAGCTCGAGGACTG
>Ga0213861_10000293_pt1 | contig 42872 bp, 24 predicted proteins | sample PICome_4_FD_160110 | JGI IMG/M metagenome (GOLD analysis project Ga0213861, IMG submission 160110) | Coastal seawater microbial communities near Pivers Island, North Carolina, United States - PICO131 | ecosystem: Environmental > Aquatic > Marine > Coastal | place: USA: North Carolina... | reverse complement strand
CGTGCAAAGGGTGAGGGGTAACAATGGGACGCCAGTTATCATCATTAACTTTGGGCATTTTATTAAGTATGATCCATTCCATAAACTCAGGAAAATGCAACGCATTAAACACATTGATTGTCGCTGCTATCCAAACTTTGTAATTGCCTTCTGCTGTTGCAAACTTTTGTAGGTTTTCGTGTATTTTATTAAAATGACTAGGATAACGCATATAGTGATTAATTTCTCCAACTCCGTCAATGCTGGCGCCTATGTTGATACATTTAAAATGCTTCCATATATCCCAAGCACGTTGTGGTACATTGGTTAGGTTTGTATTGTACTCTACAATAATCTTGTGCGCATACCCCTCGTCAACACACTTTTGTAAAAACTCATAATGCCTGTCAATCATAAGTGGTTCACCGCCTACAATGTACAACTTGCGTATCTCACTAATACTAGAATCCATTTGCTCCCAATAATGATTACTTTCATGCCAATCGTATACATTGTTTTCTGGCTCATATTTTCCCTTGCTGTTCTGAACTAGTTTCACAATACCGTGACTGTCTTTAAATTCAGTACCCCACATCTTGACCCTATCTTCATACCACATACTGCTGTCAGTAGGCCCACACATCCGACAACGTAAATTACATAAATTGCCAAACCGCACATCATAAAAACTACAATCAATAGCGTCAACATCAATCGTACCATCTTCTTGTGTATGAGACAATAATTCTTCCCAGTTATATTCGCCAGTGTTTATCCAAATTTCATTTTCATAATGTTGTCTACTAACCATTCCTGATTCGGCTTCAGTTTGACACCGCACACATTCTGAATGCCAGTTACCTTCCATCATAGTACGACGGATTTCTTTACTTAAATCACTATTACGTGTCTCTTTTAAATCGGCAGTTCTAGCATTATACACATTACCGTTTTTATCTTTTAAGGTCCCAGCTGTTGGGCCATGATTTGCTTGACAACACACTCGTATATCTCCATTAGATCGCAAACTTTGACTCATCCAAGGTATAGGGCATAATGTATTATTATTTTTTAATTTCGTCATTGTTGATTACCTTTAATTGTTATTTTTTGATATATGATCGGGTGTTTGAATTGTGTGCTATGTTGGTGGCGAATACTTATGCAAGCATTTATTACATACTTCATATGCATTACTATCCCAAGCAGGATATAAATCTTTCTTAAAGTTTTTTAAAATACATTCCAAAGAATTATTTTTAATATTATTAAACTCTTTGTATTTTTTTACAGGAAAACTTGAAGTTTCTTCAAGTTGAACAGACGTAAAGCAGCATGGCCAAACATATCCATTTTCATCTACCGAAACCTTTCCTTCTTCAGCAAACGGGCACGTATGACGGCTGGATACATTGAGAACATTTTTCATAACATCATTTTTTTTAAAATACTTGGATACTTTATACAATGCATTGAACTCTTGTAGATCCGGACTTGTAATCGTATATTCGGCTAGTTTATTTTTATACTTGCTAACTTTGATAACAGGTTGCCTGTTTCTAAAAGTAATAAAATGTGTACATCCTACCTTTTCAGCTGTAGACATCATTTCATCTATTTGATGTTTGTTATGATCAAAAATGATACTACGCCAACGTGATTTCCCTCCAGCATTGTTAAAACTTTTAATGTTGTTAATTAAAGAATTCCAGTTTACATTTCTTCTATATATATGGTTAGTATCTTCGAGGCCATCTACAGAAAAACTAACTTGATGCTTATTAAACTTTGTCAAGCATATTGCGAGTTCTTCCCACCATTGTGTGCTTCTTGCTCCTCCATTAGACGATATTTTAATATATAGTTCAGGTTTTACAACTGCTAGTTTTTCTAGCATAGGAATTAGATTTGGATGCATAGCGGCATCGCCCAAGTTCCCATCAAACATCAATAATTCAATATTTTCTAAAGTGCTAGGATCAATAATAGCATTCCAAGTATCTTCATCCATATGCTTTAATACCACATAAGGTTGTAACTCGCCTCCGTTTTTATTACGATGACATGCCCCACAATATGCATTGCAATAAGAAGTTAATTCTATTTCAAGAGTACGAATACTGTTGTATTGAAAAAAAACTTCATTATTTGTTGTCATTGAAATATATCTTTCATGTCAGGGAATGTTTTTTCAAATGATATTCCCCGTTGTTTGTCACATAGACTTAAAAACTCTTTCATTTCAGGAAGACGTTGACTCCAATCTTCACTTTCCATAAAGCTAAGTATACCGTCAAGTCGTTTAATACCATATTCAGCACTGCGCCATTGATTGTAATCTACCTTGTCTTTATGCCAGCTGGGAATACCCAACTCCCAATTAGCTTCCCACCATGGATACCATGATTCATATTTTGCTCTACATTTAGCTTTGAAATCCGCGGGCAAGCTCTTGACATTTAAGTGCGCTGGCCAGTATACAAAATGTTGACTGATGCCGCCTGCACCAAATGGCCACATATTAACTTTTTTAAACCCCTGTTCCAATTTCCACTGAATAAAGTCTGGCAAATAATAAACATTCAAAGCTTGGACTGCACATGCAATAGTTACTTCTACATTATCACTGGTTTCAGTATCCAATAAGTGAAATACTTCTTCTTGTCTGCTCCACTTGCTGGGATACCGTATGTAATCATTCATTTCTTTGATACTATCTATCGAATAGTGAAAACGCACCAACTTGAATTCTCGCCATAAATCAAATAAATCATCTCTCCATTCAACTCCATTTGAGTTATAACGAAGTTCAAGATTTTTTGCGTAACCCATTTTAATTGCATGTTCAAGTATTTCATAATGTTCCTCAATAATAAGGCTTTCACCACCAGCGAAGTATATCTGCTGCATACTGGGCATTTGATCGTAAAACTGTTTCCAGAACGTGGGATTCTGTTTATGCCAATTATAGCTACTACCGTTTGTACTGCCTTTGTCCTGCCATTGCATAATTTCTTTAAGTGATTCATTTTGTACTGCTGGAAAAATTGCTTTATAATCTTTGATCCATCCGCTGCTATCATGCGGGCTACACATCACACAGGCCAATTGACACTTGGTCCCAAAACGTAAATCAATGTATGCTAGATTAGGAGGAACCTCACCGTCTTCTTTTGTGTCCGCAAGAATTTTCTCAAGGTCAACTCTCTGACTCCAATAATGTGTTTCCCATTGGCGTTTACTACGATGCCCAGCTGCTTCTTCTTTGTAACACTTTAAACAGCTAGGTGGCTTTTCGCCTGCAAGCATTTGCTTGCGTACATTTTTCATGTAATTACTATTCCAAGCTGTTTCAAAATCACTAACATTCAAATTATTGGGCTTGCCATCGTCAGTTTTAAGGATGCCTACTTGACCACCATGTTCTTTATCGTTAGTTGGTCCAACACTGCTAGCATTTGCTGTACAGCATACACGCATACTGCCGTCTGGCCTAGTGCTTAGATGCACCCATGGTAATAAGCAAAATGTCTCTGAAGGGTATTTGTTATCTGTCATACTACTACTTATTTAAACTGTTCTGCAAAAGGATCAAACTCGGCGCCGCATTTCATAGCACACACTTTTAGCTTACCGGCACCGCAACTCGGTTTGTTCCAACTGTCTTGTATCCTATCAAACACACCTGTGGAAAATACTGCCTTTAGTCCATTACGTGCATTGAGTGCATCTTTGTCAACAAAATCCCATATCTGTTCTACTTTGGGATCGTTGTGCCACCATTTGTACATACGACCAGCAGTCCAGCAACATGGCATTGCAAGTCCTTCGGCAGTGATAAACAAACTGTTGTCCTTTTTAACTTTACAAATAATAGGAGCAGCATCATAATATGCATCCATACTACCATATTTGTTTATAATTACATCTTGCTTACTTAATGCCTTATTGACGTATTTTTCATCTGGCTTTTTAAGTTCAGCAGTAGCGTTGCCCTTTTTATCAACTGCTTGGTGTGATTCTTTTTTCTCCGAAGCCTGTGTAATAAACCGTCCGGTTTTCTTTTTCATAAATTTCTCGCAACCCCAAGCATTGGCAAGCGCTTCGGCTTCTTCGACTTGATGCTGATTGTGTTCAAATATCAAAAAGTCCCAACGTGCTCTACCGCCTGCGGCAATAAATGCTCGCATATTGCGTTCTACATTGTCCCAAACAACACCCTGACGATAGATATGATTTGTATCACGTAACCCATCCACACTGAATATAACTGCTCCTTTGTTTTTAAAGACATCTGCAAGTTCCTTCCACCATTCTGTACTTTTTGCGCCTGCATTAGTATTCATACTTAACCACATGTTGGGATTATGTTCACGAAAGTAACGAAATATTTCAAGTGTGTCCCGTGCAACAATGGGATCACCTAAGTTGCCACACATGTACATAGTGTCTAACTGTGCAATAAATTCTGGAAGGAAAATCTTTTTACAATCGTCTAAGCTAAGTTCATCCAAATTGATGTGGGGATTGATGCCTTTGCCATTCATATTGCGGTCACACATTGGGCAGCTTGCTTGGCAGTTTTGTGTAACTTCTAAGTGTATGCTTTTAATCTCATCATACTTATACATCATGTACCAACTTTATATCTTTACCAGGGCCTGCACGACTAGGCAAATCGCCGTATTGGTTTACATACCATTCAATGACAGCTTTGTACCAGTTTTGACTATTGTGGTGCGCTTGCTTGTTGAACTGCCATATATTATTGTTTGTTGCTTGCATTGTACTCAATGCTCTGGCGCTTTCTTTTTGTAATTCTCTAAGAGAAAGATTATCTATATCCAATTTTCATAAACCTTTTATATTTTGGAAGTGACAATTCACCTTCATAAAGTGTGGTTACCATGGGCGCACTTGCACTAAATTCAGCAAGGGTGTTATATGTGTTCACATGTTCCTTAACATCATGATAATCATTTGCTTGAATAACTATTAATTTGCCGTTGGGTATTTTATTGTACCATCCTGTAAAGTCTATTAAGTGCTCACAACTAGTATTAATAATAGTATCAGGAACATCTGTTATAGGATAACTCAATCTGTTGTTGGCATTGCTCCAGTATTGCCATGTGTGCTCTGCGTAATTTATATCCATTATGTCTTGTATAATTGCTTTAAACTGCCATTGGTTGGTAAACCAGGGTTTGTTAAACGTTTCAGCAACATCAACACAACTAGGGTCTATATCAAAACTGCGAATTTTGTCTACTTTTAATTTCGATTCAAAAATCATCGTAGCAAGGGTAGCGTACCACCCTGCACAAAGATAAACTGTGCCCAAATTAGGATTGAGTTTTACTAATTCCTTTACTAACCATATTTTGCTTTGCAGTTGCCCCCGACTAAAACAATCATTGTCAATTTTAATTTCATTAACTAAAAAACTTTTAAATGCTGCAACAAACTGTGTATTAACGTATCTGTCTAGCATGGGCCACAATTTCCAGATATTGTCTTCTAGGATTAGCTTTCGTAGAGCATCATCGTCTGCTAATCTAAAAATACTATGCAGATTTTGTTCAAGAACTGCTTTTCGTAATTCGTCAATATCACCATTAACATTATTTGGTAACAATCTAAAAATACTACCAAAATCTTGATCAATATACGCTCTACGTAAATCTGCAATTTTGCTGTTCAATGGGTATAGTAATTCAAACCTGTCTAATAATTCAAATGTTTGTAGCATCAAACTGCTCCTTTAGCCAATCAAAATTGTTAATCTTTCCAAGTGCATCCAAGTTATCTTTATTTCTTGCTCCGTATGCTGCACCAGCTTTGGCACCTGCAATGGCATATGTTCCATAAAGTGCTTGTTCACCCACAGTACACCAAGTGGTTAACCGTTGAGCTGTTTCATCTTCATTCTGTCTATCAATAACTTTTGAAGAAAGTTTGGCACATTCTCTAAATGCACTCCTCCATGTACTGAAGGGGTCGCTATTAAAACTAGTAATATTTGATATTTCAGGCATTACTTTAAATTTATCACTGATACTGGTTGTCATGTCTGGCTTACTTATATCCATTTGCAGTGTCAAATTGCGAGGAAACAATTTTACCCCACCATACCCATATATCAAGTTGTTTACTGGATTTTGACTGCGCCATACATGTACGTGATCACGTTGATGATCAGGTGCAATATATGAAAAATCAAAGTCATCCACTATTTGTGCGTCACCGTCTACTATCCAAAACATATCTGTAAAACATTCAGTTGCAGCGGCAATGTGTGCTTGGTGAATTCCCTTAACTCCGTGTATACGCTTTGACATTGGAAATCGTTCAATTAATGCGGCATAGTTTTGATCTGCGTTTGTTTCATTGTAACTTATAAAGACTATATCGTATGGACCCGGAACACTGGTATTGCTCGCAACAATATCCCAATATTTTACATTTTCATAAACTCTATTTTCTATATCAATATTACTGATATCAACCGTTTTAGGAAACAGTGTTATACCATTATATTCATCATCATTCTTAAAAACATGTATATACTGTTCGTCCCAAACTTCACATTTATACGAAAAGTCAAAATCTTTATTGACATCTAACCCAGCCCAAACAACCCAAAACATCCGTGTCAGTGACATTTTTTTTGCTGCTTCTAAACTCTTGGCACGTTTTGCTATTGCAACCCTGTCTTTTAATTTTTTCCATTGGAGGGTATCATCTCCTATAAAGATTATATCGTACATAATTTATTATAACACCTTTTATTGGATTTGTCTAGATAAAAACGGTAAAATTATTTGATCAATACTTGCTTATCGTTTTTTGTCATACCTAGTATTTCCATAATGAATTACAGTATACCCAGGTTGGTTAAAAGACCTCCAAGGATCAATTACAGTACTACCTAACGGAATTTCACAATAAAGATCGTCTGTTATCTCCATACTAGTATAACCATAAGTTGTTGTTGAGCTGTGTGCCAATAAAATAACACCAGCTTCAGTCATATCAACATTGTCACCAGTCAATGGATCTATGTAAACAACAGCTTTACCAAGTTGTTCTACATAGTGTCCCACTAGTAGACTATAACTTCCATCAATGTACTCAACTCCTGGCTTGTATGCTTTTCCATGGATATACACTTTGGGCTGCTTGGTTTGATTTGCATGTTTAACTAGAACCTTTGCAAGGTTTTCAGCCTGCACTTCTCTGGACTTCATAATGCTATAAAATAGATCATATTCTAACTCTAATCTATCTGCAAGATATCTTAACGCAATGTTGTCTCTGGGATGACAGGGGCCAGCATCTCCCATTCCAGCCTTCATGTACTTGGGTCCAGTGATGCGCATGGTTGCGCCTGCCAAAGCGTCTGTGACGACGTCAACATCAATGTTGCCATTCTTTTCTGCAACATCCTGAATCATATTAACCAAACTGACTTTTGCACTGATAAATGTGTTATAGAATATCTTAATAGACTCTGCTTCGTCCCAAGTTCCTACTGCAACTTTGGGATTATTTTGCATCATTGGGGCATAAAGATTTTTTAATATCTGTGCATCACCAGTTTCGCTGCCATCTGCTGTTCCAATAATAAGCATTTCTGGATTTAACATATCCCATTTAACGCTGCCCATTGCTATGAGATATGGATTGTAAATAAATCTATAATTATCAATCAATGGGATAAATTGAGTCCTAGTTGTTCCTGGTAATACTGTGCTAATCAAAACTACTAGCTGATCCTTGGTTAAGTAACTATTGATTTCAGACAGAATATGTTTAACAGTAGTATAATCAAAATCTTTTGGTTGCTTGTCTATTATTGGTGATCTACCGTCATAGCTGGAATCATGAGGTGTTGGCGCAGCTATAAAAATTACATCTCTGCCTTTGCATACATCCTCTAAAGTATTAACCATTTTGAAATTTGATGGAGTTCTATCCGAAACATCATATCCAACCACATCATAATAATCAGCCATTGCTTCTGCACATGGTTGTCCAAGTTTTCCTACACCAATAAATCCTATTTTCATTTTAATCTCCAATACTCTGAGTACTTATAACTTTATCGTACAGGTAGTTTGAATAAATGATATGACTCTGTTCACCAGGATGTTTGTTATCTAATCCGTGACCAAATGGAATACTGCACTCAAAAGTTACTATTCTATCATACTTCATCAAGAATATCCTTTAATTGTTTTCTAATTGCGTCATCATAAACCATTGTTCTATACTGAAGATGACTTATATTGTGTGTTAATATAGGTGCCATTTCCTGCATAACTTTATGCATTTCGGTTTTATCTTTTTTGATAAATTTTTTAACAGCGTTAACGGATTCATATAGACGGTCTTCATCATTTTCAATTTCGTCATACGACTCATCAATGTAGGCAGAAAAAGTTTTGTATCCCATCTCTTTTAAATATTTTAATGAATGCGGTTGACCAAAAATTACAAATGGCTGTAAAAACATAATAGGTTTAAATACTTTTTCACTAAAAAACATTCTACTTGTATTGGTACCGTGATATGTTTCTGCAACAACATGCAAGTAAGAATCATAAAACTTGTCAACTGAAAGGTCATCAACTGGGTTTTCTGCTTCAGCATCAATGCCATCATTAATTGTAAGTGGCAACTTTGGATAAAGGTCTATTTCTTTATATGTTTTATATATATTAGGATACAACTGCTCAAATCTGGCAAGTTGTCCAACTATATAATTTCCACCCATTTGGCCATCTAGACCCAAGCTGAGCAACCCATGCTTTCTCATTTTATACATCAACGTAACAGCCGCTATTCTTGCACTATGTGGCCGTCTATTTAAATATATAAATTTTTGGGAGCGATGATTATCTGATGTCAGGCGACGATATGCAGTTACTTGTAAATCTTGTAAATTTTTGTATAGTGGCTGTCTTTCCCAAAAATTAAAATAAACAGACTTAATTTCGGGATGTTTTACTAAATTTCCATCAAACAATACAAAATCTTGATAACCTAATGAAAATTTCGATACAATTTTATCAATCATTGGCTTGTAATAATTCCATCCCCAGCCCTCATATGGAGATACAATTAGTATTTTGCAGTTTTTATTTCTGATATCAGATAAAACGCTGTTATTAATTACGATTTTTTCAATAATGTCAGCTACCCCACTCATACTCACAATTACTGGAAAATAATACCTCTTTTCAGTTGTACGATCCTTGAATATTCCATAAAATGCATTACCATATAATCCAAAAAAACCTTCTGGATATTCTTGATCTAGTATAACATTGCTTACGTCAAATCTATACGGATATATGTTGTTGTATTTTCTATTTCCACTCCCAGAAACATACACTGGTATTTTCATTTATTTTTCCAAATCTATAAATTTTTGATTAAGTGATCTTTCAGGATTTTGGTAAACGATTTTAAAAAACTTGCTTTGTTCTGAGTCAAGTGGGTTACTTGATATTGGTAAATTAAGTTCGTGAATCAATGTTTCACCAAGTCCCATAATTTCGTAAGGCAACATTTCTTCAGTTATGCCGCTGTATACATTATCCCAGGCATCATTTAAAAAATCAAAATCTCTTACGTTTATGTAATTCCAGTCAGTACACATAGTTTTGTACAATCCTTCACGTGCTCCGTAAATTGCCCATAATCCGTTTTGCACATCTGCACCTACCATAAGCCAAATGTAAAGACGATGCATGTTCTTCCAATGATTTTTTTGAAACTGTTCAAATGTAGGTTTTACACCTTGGTCCAATGCCATTTTAACACCTTCACGAAATCCTGCTCGCCAAGCTTGTTTTGGTGAAGAATTGTTCATAATTTCACTATAACATCCGTTCATTTGAATATACTCAGTATCCCAACAAAAATCCACTTGTGATTGCTTGTTTTTGGGATCTGCATTTTCATGAGTACGCATACCAAGTACGTATTTCTTTGGCCAGCATTTTATGCCACCATTTCCATACATTAATCCATTAATGGTATTTTTTGCCATCCAACTGATCACACAATTTGATATATCTGCATTTTCAGTAAAGTTTATTTCTTGCTGTAGAAAGTCTGCATTAATGATATTATCACCATCAATTGTTATAAACCTATCAGTTTCACTTACGGCTGCACAAGCTTTGTGGGCGTTGTCACTGCCCTTGACTCCATGTACTCTCTTTGCCCAAGGAACTTTACTACACAAATCAGCATAGTTTTTTTCCGCGTTGGGTTCATCATAACTTAGATAAATTATATCTTGATCTATTACTTTGAAGATGTTGCTCATGAATTAACTTTATGTCCATATTTACTGAAAAGTTTGCAAGTGTATACACTGGGAGTGTTCAACAATTTAGAATAATCGTACTTGAACTTGGTTTCAAATATATTTGTTGTCTCAAATTTTAATAGATCTACATCAAACTTTTCATAAAAAATATTTGGATCGTTGTTTTGTACTATTGTAAAACTTATTCTATCTGTGATATGTATAATATTTTGTTTTAATTTAACTTGCCCGGATTCTGTTACTCTTACTTTCCAAGTTTGCGTTAAATTATCTTGAGTTACAATAATGTCAACGTCATCTTCATTAAACTTTGTATCAAGTTTATGCAACTTTTCATTTATTGAATTATGTTTAGTTATCTGGGTTTTTTTAAACAATTTGTGAGACGACGTGGTGCTATCAAACTGTACACTATAATCCTCAAGTTGATGAGTTCCATCAATAATATTATTGACTTCATCGTATGAGGATATCAATATAGAATCTTCGCTTTCTTCATCACATGTATTGGCTATTTTAGACAATGATCCGGTAGCTTTATTATAATATATATAAGTGACTGCTGAAGTTTCAATATTCGTATTAATTTTTTTTAGTAGTTCAGTTACATTAAACATTGACTAATTTCCTATATTTGTCCATAATTTCAGGTGTTACGAAATCTTTTTCAGTGTAGTGTAGAATGCCAGTTTGTAGATGATTGCCTAATTTTATACTGCAATTATCACTTACGTATACTCCCAAGACGTCTTGCCACCTGCTTGCTGCATTTCTCCAATTTTGAACCTTTGATTTCATGTGAACAAACAACGGATAACCAATTGTCGGATTGGTAATATCTTCAACGCATCCCATAATTTTTGCAACTATTGCGCAACTAACATCAAAACTTGGATGTGCTGGGTATTCTTTAGGAACAAATTTTCCGTAAAACAGTTCCCAGTTATGTGTCACCAATCTTAGATATTCAAAAAATTCAAGAGAAAAGTCTGTCTTTTTAAAGTAATACAATCCACTATATAAATTAGGCAAGTCATTTGCAGTAAATGTTTTACGATAATAATCACTAGCAATTAACTCCTTTCTATAGGTGTATACGTTACTGGTGAAAAACAAATCGTAATTACTGTAAAAATCCCATAGGAAGTTAATATCCTGTAAAACTAAGATGTCAGTATCCATAACAATAGTTTCATCATAAGGACTTGCATGGAATACTTTCCAACGATTTTCTATTTTCCAATCAGATTGTGCTGCATCATCATTCCACATTATTGGTATTATGTTGTCAAATAACGTTACATACTCAGTTGGTATATCATCGTTCGTGTTAATACTTATTTTTGTACCAGGAGTGGTTGCATGTAAACTCATCGCCAACAAACACGCTTGCTCCACGTAATTAACCGTTTCAGTATTTTGAGCAACTACTATTATTCCTCTAGATGGTGTCATCAATTATTCTCCCAAGACTAAATTTATTCATAACGTGTATATTTTGACCGTGTGTTGACAGTGCTGTATATTCACCCAAATGGTTTTCTCGTTGTACTAAAAATTTCATTTTATCTTCATTCAACGAAATTAGCAAGTCTTGATCAGTAATGTAAAACAGTTTTCCAGGTAGTTCACCTGCAAACTTTGCATCAGTAAACCCATTCATAATATGAACAGCTATACTAAATGCATAATCATTCCTAAACAACAACTGGTCTATTTGATACACTGAGCGATAATGACTCCAATTTTCAGATATATGAGAGATTAAATCAAAAAATACTTTATTATTAGAAGTTTTTCTAAAAAATACCACAGTTGCCCAATAAAAGTCTATACTAGAATTACTCACATATTTAAATTCAAATGTATCACGATACCCTGCCAAGTCTTCTGACTTTTTAAACAACATTAGATCTTGGTTACTATCAAAACACTTGGTTAGCAAATTATTTGAGATAATATAATCAGTGTCCATGACAATAGTTTCATCATAAGGACTAAGATCGAATGACTTTGATCTTATATCATTTTTAAAATTTAATACTATGCTATGCAGTGCGCCATCTGAATAACGCCTGTTATTCATAGAATTTTCGTATTCTACTGGAATTATTCTATCAAAAATAGAACTATCAAAATTATCCTTGAGATAGTCTACATTGTCTGTAACTATACTAGTTGGAATATTCAAATATTGTTTTATTCTATTGGCTAAAAAAACAGCCTGTTTTGCATAATCAATAGTAGAATTATTCCTTGCAAAAAGCAAAACTCCTCTACTACTCATTGTGATTGATCAATCCCTCAACAGTTCGGCGTTTCTTTAACTCAGAATATTTGATTAAATACTCGTTTGAGGCTGAAAAGTACAAGTTGAGAATGTTTTCATAAAACTCAGCAAGGTCAGCTATCTCTACTGGAATAGAGTTATCATCAAGTAACACAACATCAGTTTCATGTCCCTGTGATAGCAGCATGTTAACAAATGTCAACAGTTCTTTATCAATGTTAAATTGACTTCCATTAGTGTAGTAAATTAAATTTTCCAAAAACTTTTCTTTTAACATTCGTTTTTGATCGGCTAACGTAACCATCAAATTGCCAATTTTAAGTGCTTTTTCTAGACGTTCATCCATAGCAATCTCCTATATATACATTATTATATAGTATTATTTTCAAAATGTCAAACTGTTTTTGATTAGGTTATTGCAGTTACAAGAGTGGCAGTTGGTGCAGTTGACTTAACGGTGGTGTAACCGATACCACCGAGTGTTACTGATCCATCAGGTAACCCTGTGTTTACCACACTGCTCAATGTTCCTCTGACAACTTCGTCAGTGTTCTCTACTTGAGAGTCGGAAAATATCAATGTAAACTGCAATTGTGATACGGTATTTTGTCTAGCATATATGGCCAAGTTGTTTGATGAATAAGAAGTTCCATATTTTCTATAGATAAGTTGGTTGCTAGCAGTTAAGGAATTGTCGTTTCCACCTATCGTTGACCCAGTTCCTGATCCGTTAGTACTAAATGTGCTGGTGTGAGCAAATATTACCGAACCAATTGAAGATAACAAACTTTGCCAATCAAGTGTTTTAGATTCAGATCCAACATAAGTTAATACTGGCTCAAACCGTATTTGACCACCAGCATTAAAAAAGTTTCTTCTTGATGTTTCGCTAGCAAAGTTTACTGTGAATGCATGAGTAACTGCGGTGTTCCAAGTAGCAGTCCTAGTTGATGCTGTTAAACTAGATACTGACAACTGCGTTGGATGTACTAAAAACTTATTGGCTTCTATTTGAGTCATAAGAGATTCAAGGTCTGAAATATATAGTTCTTCAACACGATCAGTAGAAGTTGTGTTTGTATTGTAATCGCCCACAACAAAAGGCTCAATAGTGTACCCAGCAGTTCCAACTTGGTGTACTCTGGCTCTAACCAAATCAATGTACAAACTTTCATATTGATCTGCTGAAATTATATCTGTTGATGCTGCATTAATTGCATAATTTCCCACAATTGGATAAAATGCTGCACTATTTAAAGATTGCCCATATCCAGTTGTAGGAGCACCCGCAGTCGCATCGCTCATTATTGCAGATATTCTCTGCTGTAATGTATTAAATCGTGTAGCCAGTATTTCTGCCATCGTAAATCACCCTTCGACGTATTTATATACGTATTTAACTGTTATCAAAGTATCTGATTAAAAGGTAAAATCCAATTTTCTTGTTTGTTGCTGACTGAAATTATAGACATATTTCTAGCGTTTAGTTTACTTACTAATAGATCGTAACTAGCTTGAATTGTTCGCATAGTCATACTTCCTGACACGTCAATAAACATTGCAATTTCAGAACCATCAGGAAAGCTGTTTAAGTTACACAACTCATACCAGTCTGAAGCTCTACTAGTGACTCCTTCGTCCCTATTAACTTGAATAGGCCCAAACGCATCAGGATCTGCTGTGTAATCTGCTGGAACCCTTAGAACTGACGTTGACGGGTCTGTGTATACCAAAGTTCCGTTATTTTTAATGTTGGGTTGCAACAAATAAAACGTTCTATCGGGCCATTGAGACCTAAACCTAGCCCAATCTGCATTAAGTGAACTTTGATTTGGATCATACCCGCCTATACTGGCTTCATCTATAACTGCAATACAAGTTCTGTTTGCACTAGTAGGAATAGGTTGATTTGCTATTTCAACGCTGGTGGATGCTTCACCATTATCAAGTGTCAGGACAAATGTTTTTATTGTATCTGTTACTTCTGGTACCAAATTAAATGTTTTTGTACTAACCCCTGATATGACTTGAAAATTACCAGTTATTCCATCACCACTGATATTTGCAGAAGTAACTCCAGATATTGTATATGGAACCAATACATTATTTGCCACGTTTAATGTATTCAAATTAACAGTAAAACTCTCACCCTCAAATACTGATGAGGCAGTAACACTAAGTAAATACTGCGCTGGTGGTTCGGCAAAACTTCCAAGTGTGATATTGTTTGAATACGTTGGAGTTGGAACTTGCACATAATTTCCAGTGGCACGGTTTTGTTGAATGGAACTAGTAATTGTCCCATCAACATTATTATCCACAGTGGTTCCTGTTGAATTGTCGTTGAACTCTATTTTAAATTGTATAGAACTTACTGAAACTTCTTTTGCTTTTATGGTATACACGTTTCCAGCATACAGTGCTGATACTCCGGACCCAGCTTTGGAATATATTGTCTGATAATCACTGTTTAAATCATAATTTCCAATATCTGACGGTGTCCCAGCGTCAATGCTGCTTCTAGTAACATCATAATTAAAAATAATTGTTCCTATACTACTTAATAAAGTATTCCAATCAGTACCCTTGGGCGTCAATGCACCAGTGTTATTTCCACTTATGCGGATATCACCACCACTGTTAAAGAAATGCCTACGATGATTTCCATCAATAAATGACACGGTAAATTCATGATAAATTACACCATTCCATGGTGATGTCCTGCTGCTTGAAGTTTTTGATTCTAGACTTTTTTGACTATCATGTATAGTAAATTTGCTGTTTTCAATTTGAGTCATTAGGTTCTCAAAATCTGAAATTCCTTTTACTGATCCAGTAGGATCAATAGTAGTCGTACCATCATTATTAACAAAATAACTTTCATTCTCAGAAATCACATTAAGGTCAGCCACCATTTGTGCAATTTGAGAAGTTTCAACGCCAGTTTGGTGAGCTCTTGCTCTGACCATGTCAACGTACATAGCATTTATGTCAGCAGCTTCAATTGTTTTGTTTTGAATCCCGGAAACTAGATAACTACTTATGTTTGATCCATAACCAGTTGACCCTGTTTGACCGTACCCGCTTGAGCCAGCACCATTTCCTAATATATTTGCAATTCTTGCTTGTACATTATCATATCTTGCTGATGTAACATCTGCCATTGTGTTTCCTTATACTACTTTAAGTATGCATTCTACTAACTTTTCATCATCAGCCAAATTACTTTCCAATGCAATTCCAACCAATGCGTCAGTTTTGTATTGCGCTGTGCATGTGCATGTGCCATTTTCCCAAGCATAAACACGTTGACCTTTGTTAACTGGACCAACGACCCTAACTGGTACACGTCCAACCAATGCAATAGCTTGACCATCTGCTTCTGCATTCATTAAATATGCAGGCTTGTCTGAGATCACACCAACAACTGTACTGCCTTGGACAAACGCTTCCATTTCATGATCCGAATGACCACATACGCACATAGCTGTACCAACTGGATATTCTTGATCAGTTGTATATTTTTCAGCTAAGTCAGCATATCTAGCTGATGTTGCAGTACCTTGAAATAGAGTTGCTGACAAGTTTCCTGATCCATCACGCACTGCTACTGTATTTGACGCAACTGATACTGACGCACTTCTGAAATCACTGCCAACACGTAATGTGGTTGCTTTACTTGCTTCGCCAAAAAAGTTATATGCGTGAACATTTGCCCATTTTAATGAAGTTGTACCAATATCATATGTGTTATCTTCACTAGGCACAAGACCCAATGAATTTATTGTTACTGAATTTACTGACGTCCCACTTGTATTTGTTGTTAGAAAATTTATAGTGCTGTTTATTCCACTTTGGTTTTCAATTATTGCATCAGAACCGTCTTCTACATATATCAACAAGTCGAGACCATCACCAATAGTAATTCCACTGTCAGGCATGGTGATTCCATTAGAAAAGTCTACGTTTCCACTTTCACCCACCTGTAGGAAAGAGCTTGGTGTCAATCCACCAAACTTGGCTGCGTTTGATGCAGTTCCCCAAAACCAATGATCAGCCGGAGTGGTCACACCCAAGGTAGCTTCTTTTGTATTTTTTAGAGTAATACCCTGCTTGATAACGTCAAAGCCCTCAATGTCGTTTCGTTCAGCATCTAATATAAATTCATCTGGACTAATTATTGATACCACTTTATCTTCAATAACACTAGTGATAATTGTACGCAATACTAATTCAGTGTCATAAACCTGTATACTCTTCATAAGGGTCTCGCCCACGCCAGCATTTTGAGGTCCCACTAGAACATAACTTGATCCATTATAAACATATAGCTGTTCGCTTGATATGTCCCACCAAAGGTCTCCGTTTGTCTGTCCATCTGGTTCTGAGCTAGTAATTTCTGCACCACCAGTTGTTCTCCAATTAGTACCATCATAAAACTTTAGTTTACTGGATGAGGTATCAAACCAAATCTGCCCAGAAAGTGGCCTCGCAGGTGCATTTGCACCTGAAAAGTTTTCTAACAAGAATAAAAAGTTCTCATTTTGTGCTTCACCATATCCTGCATAGTTTTTACCTATGAACTTTAAATCAGTGGTCTGATCAACTGTGCCATCCTCAACAATTGCCAATGGTGTATTATTATATCTATCAATTTGATAAGCCATTCGTTACTAACTCCTAGTGCTTTAAGTTATTTATCGTTTTTAGGTATATGTTGTCGTATCAACATGCTGCCATTCTGCACCATTAGAATTAAAAACCATTAATGATCGTGTGGGTATAATTATTGTAGATCCAGATGCGCCAGCTGGGTCAAATACAACGTCTCCAACTACTGAAACATTTTGTGTTCCATTCGAATCTACTGCAACATAATCGATGGTTTTTATAGCGTCAACATCAATTCCAGTAACTGCTACATCTGCATATGATGTTGTGTGTATTCTCATATATTTTCCATTATAACCAGACGCTGGGTACAAATCATTTAAGTATGCAGCTATATTTGTCTGCAATGTTGCTCCTGTACCCATTCCAGTAATATCAAATTGAGTTACCATTGTTTCAGATATTATTTTCTGATCGACATATGTTTTATTAGCTGCATCCTGTGCATTTGTGGGTGTCGCTAATCCGGTAATTTTTCTATTATCCTGTATATCAATATGTCCATTTCCAACAGTGATTGCTATACCATTTGCTGCGGATATTATCATTGATAGATTGCTTAATATTCTATTTCCATTAATATTAATATTGTCAACATCCAAATTCCCCAATGTACCAATTCTTATAAGATCATCTGCATAAGTTATGTTAGTTAAACTGTCATTAGTAAGTTTGACACTATTATTAATACGATAAGAGTCACTTATTGATGACAAATTGACATTGGTATTAGCTGTCCAGGAATTTGTTGAATACTCCCAAATTAGTGTTTTATCAGTATCACCCTTTAGCGTAATCCCGCCACCATTGGCCAAAATGTCAGTAGGCGTGGACAATACACCAAGTTCAATATTTTTGTCTTGTACTTGTACTGTTTCAACTTCAGTAATTAAACTAGTTCCCTGAATAGTCAAATTTCCTGATATATTAACATCCCCATTGACATCTAGTGTATATTGAGGATTATTATTAAAAATACCAATTGACGTATTACTTGATTTAACAGTTAATGCATCAATTGGTACAGATCCTGCTGAGCTAGATTTAATTCTAAACTTTAAATCATTGTCTATTTTCTGCTGTTCAATCACGAACGCAGTACCGACAATTTTTAAATAAACATTATCATCTGTTCCAACTGATAATCCACTGGAGTTTCGAATATTTAATTGTCCAGTAGTCACACCTGTCCTATCTGATGGTAAAAACTGTTCTGCTGTTCTATTATTACCAATAGAATCAACAAGTGAATCAGATCTTGCTGCTATTCCTAAAAATTTATATGTTTCAGCAGATGCTACGTTAAACCCTTTATATATTGTACCAGTTTCATTTGTAGTTGTTGTTAGTTCATTAATTCTATTCGATAATATAGGAGTAAATTCAGACAATGAATGAACGCCAATTACTTGATTCCCGATCATTAATTTAACAATAGTATGTTCAATTCCAAGTGTATCAGTCAATGACACTACTTCAAATCCACTTAATCCCTGTGAACTTGTATAATCTGGTCCAATTAATAATGCGTCTGTGCCATCATATGCATAAAATTGTTTATTTTCAGTGTCAATCCAAACGTCACCTGCTACCATCTGAGGTCGCGTTTCTTGAACATAAGGACCACTGATGGTTTTCCATTCATATCCATCAAAGATTTTAACTTTGAGATTTGTTTTATCCCACCAAAATTGTCCTTCTACTGGATTACTTGGTGCTGCTGTATTTGCAAAGTTTTCTAACAATTTTATGAAGTTTTCATTAAAAAATTCACCGTATCCAGTGTAGTTTTTTCCTACTAGTGTAAGATTGGTTGAGTTGACGTCTAACTGGCCATCAATTAGTTCTGTTAATAGTGTACCGTCTGTCTTGTTTAATTGATAACTCATTTTATTGTCCAGTATAAATTATATAGTTTACTGCCATGAATGGATTCATAACATTTAAGGGAGTACTCAGTGTAATATCCACAAATGGATCTGTGGTTAATGGATCTCCGTCATCCTGCAACACTCGTGTTTCCACTTTACCACTTGAATTATACCCAAGTGTTGATTGAGCATCAGTAGAATCAATACTCAATGCCACTGAATCAGGATCTTGTGTTAAGTCTGTACCAGCTCTTACTGCATAATATGAATACCCTGCATCACTAGTTAAATCATGACTGTGATCTGGGATATTTTCAATACTTATAACAGTATCTTCCAAACCACCAGTTCCGCCAATTACGTCAGCATTGGTATCAGTTACTCGATTGGCACTTGATCCGCCCATACTATCAATACCAACTAGAGATCGACCTCTGAGGTCTGGAATTGCAAATTTATTAACACCACCGTCTGACAAGTCAATAGCCGCTTTGAAATTATATCCTATGGCTAACCACAATGCAGTGTACTCTGATTTATTTTTTTCAGATCCATCACATAATAACCATCCTACAGGTGCTTCTGTTCCTCCATAAGGAGTAATCATACCCACTGGAAATGTTGGTAAGCTTTTTAGAAAGTTTGCTTTTGAAACTTTATAAATTCCTGGCTCGTAACTTGCATTTGCTATTGGTTTATTAATCAGTAATTCATCTGAATCACTTACTGCTGTTAATGAATTCTTTGAAGTTACAAAGCTATCATTAATAGTAACGTCTAATTGTATACTATTTTGACTTCCGTTATAAGCAATTGCTGATGATGCAATATCACCTGTTACACTAAACAACGTTGATGTGGTCAATCTATCTGCTGAAGAGGCTTTACCAGTTACGTTTCCAGTTACGTTTCCTTGAAGTGTTCCAACAAACCTCTGGGCAAATACATCATTATATTTTGCAACAAGGCTTCCTATGTTCCTAGCAACTGATTGATCAGGAACAATGTTAGTTGTTACAAGGTCACCGTTAATGCTAGCATTTCCACCAACATTTAGGTTTAATGCAATGCCAGTTCCACCTTCAACGATCAAACTTCCTTCAGTTATATCAGTACTTTCAATAATACTTTCAATATGCATAACACCAGAAGTTGAATCATCTTCAGACGTTGTTAATCTGATATTCCCAACTACATCAAGTGTTTCTTGTGGATTATTTGTGTTAATACCCACACGTTTTGATGAATCAATTCTCATCACAGTGTTAAATGTATTTTCATCACGCAACCGTATGTCAATATTTGACCCCACAGTGTTATGCTGTATTATCCCTGCCTCATTGGACACATTTACATTGAATTGGTTATTTGCACCTATCTGTATTCCATCGTTGGATTTTACTCTAAGTCTGTAATTTGTTGTTGACTCAACGTCAGATCTTAAAAAGTTTGATGCTAAAATTTTAGTGTTAAGTATATTCAAACTTTCAGCACTTTCAGCAACACCGTAATATTTGGTGTTAGTTACCAAATTAATACCTGGATTTATTGTACTAAAACCAGCAATGGTAAGTTTTGGTCTAAATGCACTTGCACTAATTATAATTTTTGTAACATTATTAACCTTAATAACATACACACTATATGATACATCATCAGCACCAACTATTATTTCTTGGCGACCGCCAGTAAGCAGACCATCTGAATATTCAGGTCCAACTAACACCCAACTACTACCGTTATACAAAAATAATTGCTGTGTGTCAGTATTTGACCAAAGGTCACCAGCATTACTCGTGGTAGTCGAAGGCTCAGATGTTGACTTTTTAAGACCGCCGCTAGCTACCCAATTTGTTCCATCATAAATTTTTAGCTGATCGATGCCAATATTAGTGTCATACCAAAGTTGACCTTCAACAGGTCTCAGCGGCGCTTCAGTCGATGCAAAATTTTCCAACAAATGTAAAAAATTTTCAGCAACTGTTTGCCCGTATCCGTTAGCAAATTTTCCAGGTAATCCCAGTGTGGTTTCTGTATTAATAGTATTATCTTCTACAATAATGGCACCTTTATTAAGATCATCAGTGTATTTTACTTCATAAGACATTATACATTACCCCCACTAAGACTCTGAACTCTCACTGTGTAATCAATTTGAATTAGTCTGTTTAAACTTTTTTGCACTGGATGAAAGATGACATGGGTAAGCAGACGACCAGTTCCAGAACTACTGTAACTTCTTAAACCCAGTTCATCAAAAATATATGCATCAGTTGCATCAGTTCCAGTATCAAAAGCTTGCTGGCCTTCTGGTTCTCCATAGTCCAACAAACAACTTACAATGATATCAGTATAATTTGTACCACTTACGTGTCTTGTCTCTATGTTGTTCCTAGCAGGGTCAACATTATTAACACTTCTATCATCAACCACTTTGGTGTATGTTTGATTATACAAACTGGCGTTTGTGCCAGTGCTGTTTGGTGTTAGATATGTTATGATCCCGGTTGGATCGACACTGGTGCCACCGTTACCAAAACTCATTTCATAAACAAATCCTTCACCAGCGTTACTCAAACTCTCAGCAAGTGCAATACTCATATTTTCATAATGTATTGCATTTCGTTTATCTACTATTACCTTTCCAGTAGTTGGATCGGTTATTTTTATGTGTCCTTGGACAGCAATTCCACTGGTATCTTTCATGTTTTCACTCATTTGTTTTCCTATAATGTATTTATTCTGGTAACTCAGATGTACCTAATCTTAAGAAATTGCTGACTGCACTATCCGAATCAATCAGCGACACCCCTGCTGGTGTCCACGTTTTTCCTGTTTTTCTAACTATCATAATTTGTTGATTCTCGCTTGGTGTAAATGCTGTGGTAATACTATTGCTGTTAACATCAAAGGTATACTCAGCATCCACTAATGTATCCCCAAGTGGACTATCTAGAGCAAGTGAGACATCGAATACATTAACTGAATTCTTACGTAATCTTTTTCCAGCTACAAAAACTTCAAACTCGTCAATCTTTGATGGTACAAAGTTTAATATCCAAGTATTGGTATTACCGTCTGCTGTTTCAGTTTGCATTTGTGACAAATCTGCATAAGGTATTGTTTTAGTTCCATCTTGATTATATATCTTAGAATCAACTGTATGAATATCTTTTACACCAGTACCCAGTGTGCCTCTTCTCAGCTGACGCAATGTATTACCGTCTTTAACGAAATATTCAATTCTTTCTTTGTTAATGAAAATAATACCAGGGTTATTAGTATCTTTACTTGGAACTGGTAAATTAGATCCATCAACGACTTCAATTCTTAAATCATAATAATTTAAATCTTGCGCCAATGTAGTCGATGCTGCATCAAGCCGTTTAAAGTGAGTTCTATTCAACATGTCCTTAAACTGTCTATAAGCAAATACTGTTGAATCATCTCCAACTGTATACACTCTTATATCCAATGTATCGATAACTTGACCTGGTACTAATTCCTCAGTTCCTTTACTGGTTGTATGTGTTACGAATCCATCACCATCTACAATGATTTCTTCAGCATTTATACCCTTTGCAGTTGTATATGCCAGATCGCCACCAGTTAATGCAGTGTCGTAACTGTTTGCTGTTGGAATAAAGCTGCCATCACTGGTAGTTTTTCTTACTATTAGTACATCACCTTCATTTACAATTATTCCATAATCGTCAAGGTATAAGGTGGTGGTTTCACCATCACCAACAATGCTGGACATTATCGCATTTTGGTTTGTAGAATTTTCAGTACCATAATTTGGATCATCAAGCCTTATTCCATTCAAATAAACATTGTAAATATTATTTAATTCCAATGGTGTTTCCAGATCAACTGCAACAGTTGACCCATCAAATCTAAATATGTAATCCTCATAAGTTTCAAAAGAATCCCATGTATCAGTGTACCAACCTTGTGTATCCCAACCAGTTGTTTCTGAAAAGTCAAAGCTGCGAACTTCAACACCACCGTAATCAATACCGTCCATTAGTTGTGCCAAATCTTCACCAGCAGTACTTGACGTAGGATTATATGCAAAATTAATTCTATCTTCTGCTGATAACATTGATAATGGAATTTGATAGGTAACTGCAATTACACTGTCCAATGCCGGTGGTGTTGCAAACTTCACGCGACCTTGTTCTCTAGTATACCCAATACTAGTATCCTTGACATTATAGATTGCATAAGCACTTCTAAGCTGTTCAACATTGTCAACATAAACAGTTACAGTGTTGGTTAACAGGTTTATAGGCCATTCTAAATTATAAACAGTTTTGGTAGCCGTTCCAGTAAACGATTCTGTTTTACTTAATGAAGTTACCTGATATTTACCAGACGTTCTATCAAATTTAATTTTAATAGTTGGTGTTCTTACAACACTATTTCCTAGTATTGCAGTTACTTTTGCTGGAATTCCATTTTGTTCCTGAGGTCCTGTTATCACAACCGTGGGTGCGCTAGTATACCCAGATCCAGAGTTTGTTACCTTAATTGCCGTAATTTTTCCATAACCAATAAATGCTTCAGCTTTGGCACCACTCCCTCCGCCTCCAACAAATTCAACAGTTGGCTTATACAAATAACCTGATCCAGTATTTCCAATGTCAACTGATTTTATTGAATATTTGTAATTATCAAGCCAATGCTTTCTTGGATATTCATTTGTAATAGTAGAATTGTCAATTAATACATTGTCAATAATAGATGCTGTAGAAGGAATTATCTTTTTATATACGCTATCATACGCTGGTGGAAGATCAAAATCACTTACACTGCTGTTGGTGTTGTCAACAGCTTCATATGAATTTATGTATTCACGTATAACTGACTTATATGGTTTAACTTCATCTACATATGCACGGTAGCTTGGCATTGTATCTGTATTGAAAGTAATATCCTGAACCAATTCTCCAAGATTTTGTTTAATTTTTATAAAACTAGTCTTGAATGCCCAGTCAACATAGGGTTGTTCAGCAAACACATATCTCAGCGAACTGAAGAACAGTTGATTGTATTCATTTGTTAATTTTTTTGTAAAAATATCATCACGCAATGCTTTGAAGATAATTCGTAATTCAATTGATGGGTCATTGTCAAAGAAGTAACTATCGAAACTTCTGTTGTCATAACCTACAATATTTTTACTGCTATCATAAAGAGTATCAGAAAATTGTATTGTTCCATTTTGTCTACCAATAGTTTTATAGTTTATGGTATAATCTTCTGTATTTTCATTATTGATTTTTTCAAGCAATAGCCAACCACCTGAACCGATATTTTTAATTTTTACAACATCTCCAATTTTTGATTTTAAAATTGGTAGCTCATATGATTGTTCAACAACATGGTTAATTTCAACAAATTCAGAATAACCAGTTGCATACCAATCAATGTATTCCCAATAATTTGTTACATCATAATCTTGAACGCTTTTTCTGTTCCACAATCTAGTTACATCGTCCCAAACATAGACACTCCATCTTCCGTTTACAGTAGAATCAGCATTAACTAATACAGAAAACCGTCTTACAGTTATCTGTGTTGATTCGCCATATCCATGCCCTTTAGACGTCACTGTTGCTGAAACAATTTGTCCCAAATTGTTAATTGTTAATTCTATTTCAGCATCTGTACCAGTGCCCACAATTTCATAACTTGGAGCAACTTTATACCCACGTCCTGGATTTGTTATTTTTACACTGTTAATCCTTCCATTGATAACAACTGGTGTTAATACAGCTTTTTCAATTTTATTAACTCCAACATATTGAATTTCATCAACAGTATCTACTGCAATATCATATTCACCATTAAATTGCGATGGTGTTGGTTCTTTTTGTAACAACGAAGAAATATTGTATTCATCAACAACGATATGCTCTTTTAATACTGAGTTAGTTCTTTCAATAATCTGCTTCAATGCTTCAATGCGATTAACAAACATACTCTGTCTTGGTCTGTTTTGCACACCATACTTTTGCTTGGGTGTTAAATTTGTTGCTGGAACTTTGTTATTTGCTTCATCAACACCAATTAAACTATCATACCATTTTCGTTCAATGTCAGGATGCACTGTACTTGAAGCAAGTCCGTCAGTTAATATTTGATACATTGAGTGCAAGTTTCTATTAGTTTCGTCCTTTTCAGTATATCTAATATTTAAAACAATGTCATCGTTGTACATCAATGATTCACAGTTGTTTAATACAAAACGATTTTCAGACAAGAAACTGATGTATCTATATCCCTGCTGTCTAGGACGTGCAATTAGTTGAGCAACGCTGAACGCACTCAATGATCTATTCCCAGTTTCAGGTATAGTTTGTTTGTAGTTTACCCAGAAATAATATTTTGCAGTAAATTTTTGTCCTATTTCGTCATATACATATTTTGTGCTATATAATTGATCACCATACACACTGTAGCCGCTTATTCTTGCAATTGACCCTTTTTCAGTATTTGACAACGTATCCCATTGACTTGGCAGATAATCGCTTTCAACCCATTCATACACGTCAACTTGTGCTTCAGGCTGTAATTCATTCCATTTGTCTCTTTGATATTGAATATTTCCATGGTAAGGATACACAAATGATGCTGTTTTAACATTCCACCAAAGTTCACCAACATGCTCGTCTGTCCAGAATACATTGTCGTTTATTCCTTCTAGAACAGTACCAGTGTTATATAATGCAGGATCATATCCAACTTTGTGTGTAAGTTCCTGTTCAGCTGGTCCTGCAATTTTTCCTTGTATTGGATCAATGAAATCAAGATATGTTATTATTTGATTTTCTCTTTTGTTATACAAAAATGCACCACGTATTTTTGATACATCTACTGGTTTAATCAACGATCTAACCTGTGCCCAAGCCTGAGCATCATATGGTTTTCTATAATCTATCACCAACCCATTGGATTGTTCCAATCCAATATCTGGAACTCCGATATATGCATGGTTATTTATTGCGTACAAATACTCTCCAAACCGTAGACTTTCCAAATTGTTAGTAAGTTCTTCAGAAATTACCATCTTGTCATTTATATATTCATAAACATAAACTGATCCAGTGTCTGGAATACGCTTACTAAACGTAGTATAATCCAAATCAAACGTAGTTTCACCGTTGTCAAAAGTATTAAGGAATACTGTATCACCAAACAAACTGCTCACAAACAGATTACCAGCGCCAAATGCAAGCTTATAACCAAACTGTTCAGACTTTTCATTTTTTACAGAATATAGTGTTTGATTATACTGATAAGTTCCATCAACTTTCTTGTATATGAGAACTGAACCCCTGTCACGCTTGTCTGTTGACAACAACGACTTATCAGACAAAGGCTGGCTTATTGCTATTAGCTCTGCGTTAGGCGATAGTGCAATACTTTGTGCCCATCCACTATCAGGTTCACTCAAGTCATCAGTCATAGTTATTGTTTGTGTTAATAAATAATTTCCATTATACAAGGTATAAACTTGAATTTTAAAATCAAATTCATTAGGATATTCTATTCGTGCTATTATCGTGTTACCATCTTGATTAACCTCAAAGTATTCAGAGAAAGTGTTTATTTCCAATAATGCAACATCATTTAATGCTTTCCAACTAGTATTACTCCATGCTGATGCATCAGTTATTGCAGTATCAATTGCATCACGAACTGCTGTATAATAATCTCCGTTGTATAGAACAACATCGTCTTGGTTGTAAGTTGTAGTAGAACTCCATTTACCTTTATATATTTCAGTTGTAGCCGGTCCATGATCAAAAACTTCAACAGCATCATCACTTGCTACAAACAGTTTGTATTGGTTATTGTTTTTAACTATCTTGACATTTTTACCAAAGTTCCTATTTTCTGATGCATATTCTGTAGATAACACTTTTTTCATATTATATTTGCCACCAGTGTCACGAGCATAAAGCACAACAACCCCAGTGCCAATACTCCCGGCAATGCCGTATTCATCACCAGAAATATTATAAATTTGTGTATAATCTTTATTGAATTGGTCAGGACTACTAGCATCACTGCCAGCACCAACAATTTCTTCTTCAGTATAGAAGTAATACTCTTGATCGATAATTTCAGGATTTGAAACAATTGGGAATGTATTTGAATTTTCAAATACCATCAACTTACCTATTAACCCATTTTCAAGAACTACATCATTACCGTGATCAATTACAGTTCCAGTTATTCTATTGACTTCACCAGATCGTATTCTACGAATGTCAAACTTTGCAGTATTATCCAATTTTGCCCAGTTACCTGAAACATTTTTAACATATACTCTTACACTATTAAATTTTCTCTGATAAAATACAATCTCAGCACTGCTAGTAGTTGTGGATGTTGTAGAAACTCCACCAAATTGGTTGAACGGAAGCTGTACATCCTCAATAATATCACCAACTTGAACTTCATATACTGCACCAGTAAAGTCAAAATTAGTATATTCAAAATCAATATATCCATCCCACAAGTCATAAATTGTTTGTTCAGTATCAATTATTGCAGCTGAAAATCCAGCATCGGTTAAACTTGCAGCAGTAGAATGTTGATAATATCTAAAGTTAAAGGTAGTTTCGTTTGCATATGATGTTGGAGCTCTAACAACCCAAAGGTTACTTTCGTAGTCTCCATTAACTTCATTAGGATTGCCACTATAGCTCAAGTGTGAAATAAAACTTGCACGTTTGTTATTAGTAGTGTAACTGCCAATTGTATTAACATCATCTTGAATATTGTAATATGTATTACCTTGATTGTTGACATCAACAAATACCAAGCCAGTTCCAGCATCATAATATGTATCACCATTGTTATACAACGGTGCTTCAATTAACCAAAAATTTCCAAGTGCCTCTATGTCATCAACCATTGGCTGCTGATATGTTCCCACAAACCTATCATTAACATACAAATCGTCTGTTGATTCAAAAATACCACTGGTTTCGCTAATATACACCACTGCGCTTTGATTTTGTATATAAACACGCACAACTGTTGCTGATCCACTGTTAGTAGTCACTACTCCGCCTGATACTGGCAATAGATCTTCTGATACAAAGGAATCAATATAAAGTATATTGTCAACTTTGTTTACGATGTCATGATCTCCATTAATAAAATCCGAATCAATTCCTGAGATTAAACCGTTCCAAGGCTGTGTTGCTGATAAACTTGGATTGGCATAACTTCTAAGATTCCAGGCCAAAGTTATTGTATCCTCACCAATAGCTGTTCCCTTATACATATCAGCTGGTGCTCTTACCAAGATATGATCGACATCGTCACTGTTTGGTAAGAATGGTTTACCAGTAAGCAACAATGAAAGTGTTTCAGAATTTGCCCCGGTTGTTTGCAAAATGTCAATATAGCTATCAAAAGTTGAAAGATTTTGAGATTCTACTTCCGGAAGTATTGTTCTATTTGCTTTCCAGTAATTACCGTTGTATTTCACAACATCATTTTTATTGTACGTTAGACTGGTATCAAACTCACCTTTGAAACGTGTCTTAACACCACTTGCATTAGGCACTCCAACTGCTAAGAAATTTCCATCTTCACTAACACTTATGCTTTCACCAAACTTTGATGCAAGTGTATCAAAAATTCCAATTGGTGGGACCAAGGACTCATGCATTGCAAGGTTGGCTGTTTCAGTTGATCGCTTGTAATAATTTACTAATCCATCATTATATTCAGGAGAGCTAATAAACACGTCACGATTGTTACTGGTGGCTGACATTGCCTTACTAAATTTATGATCACTGCTGTCATTTTGTGCAATATTATTAATAGTTTGCAAGTCAGTATACACTGGTTTGTTTTCCAATGTTGCCCAATCACCGTTTGAAAAATCATCTACCCAGATTTTTTGGTCAGTATAAACTTTTTCTTGTACAATAGTATTCATTTCATCTAGATCGGAAACTCTTACTTTTCTAAGTTTTACTATTGAACAATTCTGGTCATTAAAGTTTCTTATTGCAATATTTGAAGGGATTGCAATATCAATTGTATTAACTCCTACATTTTCAATCTCATACATTCCATACAGATTGTAGTCAGTTGCTGCTAGAACTCCAATAACATCACCAACATTAAACAGTCCACTAGTCCAACCATCAATACTCAATGTGTACAAATATCTAACACCATCTTTTGCGTATACATTTGCACTTTCCAAATCTGTCACATTTGCAGTATTTGGAACAAATTGGTACACTGTCCATGTTTCTGGTTCTGCTCGCGTTAACCAAACATACGAGCCCATGATAACTTGATTGACGTCTCCATTTGCCAGTTCGGTTATGGATCCTGCTTTAAAATTAACATCATCCTCATGCACATAACCACCTGAAAGTGTATATTCTTTAAGGTTAGTAGTTGGGAAGGGAGCGTGATTGTAATCAAAAGGACTATCATATACTTCAGCTGGTGTCATTCTATAAACTTTATCAACAACAGTTGATGGTATAGCGTTTACTAATTCAAAACTTTGTGGGGTTTCCTTAAATTTATCTTCTGATAAGATGTATTCCACTTGCTTTACATCATCAACAGCACCATAACGCCCTAACTGTATGGCCCATTCTTCGTAAAATTCAAGACTATTTTTGTCAGAACTTCCAAGAGGATTGAACAATTTTTCTATAGCGTTTCTAGTACCTTTGTCTTGTATAAATCCTTGATAAAACTTATACTGGCTGACATCATCATTAATAATATTTGCCAAATATTCACGCTTTTGGTATCCAATTAAATGCTGTGCCATTCGCTGCTGTTCTGCATCAAAGTTATCACTATCTAAGTCATAAAAATCTGAAAACTGATTAATTCTGTAATCAAAGTTAGTCATTAGTTGTGACTCTGGTTTCTCACTTAATCTATACCAGAAACTTGAATTAAAATCCTCAGTGCCCGGAGTTGGCATCGTTGCTACATAATAAAATTGCTTATACTTTACCAGAGAACCAATTTGATAATCTTTCCAACTTTTCCATTCAGTTATTTTTGCATCATCATATACAAATCCAGGAATATTCAAACCACCATTCCAGTTATCACTCTTGTATCCAAGAACTTTTATTCGTTCTTGTCTATAGCCAGTTTCTGGTTGATATATAACGTCGCTGAATACTGTCTTGTTATCTATCAATACAACATGTTCTTTTTGAACCAATGGAAGTCTTATATTATAGATTCCTTCATCAGTTTTAACAGTGGTTATTCCAAACTCGTTCAAGTTGCGTTCAATACTATTAAACCTTCTTTCCAAAGGCAATCCATTTGATGTTAAAATACTATATGAATAAAATTCATCGTAGATATCATCAACAACTGAATAATCTGATTTAAACTTTATCTCAGATGCAGCAGGACTCAATGCTATTGTTGAACGGCTTGCCCAGCCCTGCGTCGTCCAAAATAAGAATTCTCTTGCTGAGTGATCCCAATTTTCAACATACCCAGTGTCATTATTGAAATAATTAAAACTAAACCCTCTGGTTTTTAAATACGCATCATATCCTAAAATAAAATCAATTACTTCTTGTGATGTTTTTATTTTAGTACCATATGGCATTTTGTATACTGTTCTATTGTTGAACGATCTTGCAAATATTGCTGTTTTTCCGCCAACAATTGGAACTTCTTTTAATAAAGCTAGATTATCTGTGCTAAACGCATCACCACTAGTAAAACTGCTGGTTACTCTATAAAATTTATTTGCATTTTGCAACAACTGTCCCTTAACATAGGGCTTGCCAGACTGCCACTCAGATGATTCCTCACTTATACCACCAACAGTAACACTGATATCCCTACTGCTGTTTATAGGAGCAAAATAATTAAAAATTGGAGCCTCATTGTTGTATCCTCTAACGATGTACCCATCGGATGCTTTCTCAATAATTAATCCGCTGTATACCACCACATCAACAACTGAGCTGGTGTTCAAAAACACCTGATAATTGTCCTCAGGAACAAATATTCCACCAACTTGCGTCTGAGTAGGTGAACGACTATCTAGTACTAACTTAAATTTAGACTTGTCAGTAAACCCTCCAATCTTAAATCCAAGTTGGTTGTTTATAGATTTAATTTCTGTTTTATAATCCTCATACACTGACAATACATTATTTGCTATTAAATTATAAATGTAATTCACCAATCCCGATGTCATAATACGTTGACTATCTTGATATGAATTTGGAAATACCAATGCATCAAGAGTCAAGTGTTTACCAGTTTCAGAATAGATATTCTGACCTGCTAAATTCTTTTGTATTCTTGACAGGTCAAATCCAACTCCCATTACCTTTGAAGGTTGGTGTATTAACCAAGATTTGATTATTGAAAACGGATACTCAGAACTTCTTCTCCATGCTGTTTCCACTGGTGAGTGATCACCAAATTTAAAATTATCTCCAATTGATCTAAAGAAAAAGTTCTTTGCATAATTTGATTCAATTGGACTACGCAGTAGTCCTTGCTCATTTGCAGGAATGAAGTTTCTTAATCCAGGACGTGCATATTTTTCTTTGATTACAACTGGTTTATTTGGTTCTCTAATAATACCTTGCTCAATATCGTCCCATAATACTAGGTTATTACTTGTATATGGTGCTGCACCATATACAGTGTCCCACCAGATCGGTTTAATAGTTATTCCCAAAATTTCCCATGGATGACTGTGTGGCCTATCAGTGTCAAATGCTTCAAGGTATACCCCTCTCCAAAACCCTGGTAGCTGTGCTCCGTCAACAACTGAGGTTAATGTTGAATAGTTAAAAGTAAATTGATTTTCTCTGTTAATAAAATCGTTAGTGGTATAATCATTGTCAACCAAGGTTAACCATCTTATAAAATCTTGCAGTAACGAGTTATCTATTTCGCTTTTGGTAAAGCCAGTGTCTCTAAATTTTCCACCAACAAAATCATTTATATCTAAAATTTGAGAATTATAGTTTACTTTTATGTTATTAAATATTCTAGTCTCAAATTCCAACAACAGTCCATCTCTATAATCCTTGAACGCAGCTATATAACTTCCATCATGTCCGCGTACCATTGCTGTACCGTATGGATATTCATCATAGTCATTTGTATATTGTGCAGCATTTGAATATGAACTAGCAGGAACATAAAGAAGTTTACTCAAACCTGCTAATTGTATCAACGTTGCTTGACCATCCGTATCAGCATCCTGAGCAGAACGCTTGCTGATATACACAGGATAGAACCATCCACGTGCATGAGTATCAGAGCGTTCTCCATATATCTTAAAGGGACCAGTACTTTCTGGCACAGACGTCAGATATGTGTCATCGATAGTAAGTTCAGGACGATAGGTTGGATATAACCCCAACTTAGACGGTGTTGGTGGAACATATGAACCATCAGTGGTATCGTATTCATATATTTCAATTATGTCACCTTCTTGTTGGTTTGCATCAATTAATACAAATCCTTCATTACTAAACGTGTAATCTTTTGAATGTACTAATTGAATTCCGTTCAAATAAACATTAACACTAGAGCTAGTAAGTGTAGTCAAACTGAATGACTGCGTCAATGAATAGTAAGGATTACTTGCATCCAATACTTCATACTCAATTCTGTTTGTTGGAACATACCCAAACATATCACTAAAATAATATGGTTGTGTTCTAATTTTATCCTGGTTAATCTCAGTCAATATAGCATCAACATGGTTTTTAATTGGACCATCATAACCTAAATCACTTGCAGTTTCCAAAAATATTCTTTTATATTTTGAATATTCATTGCTGCTGTGTTCCAAAGCTTTAACGATGTTGTATTGCTTGCTAGTAATATGATATAGTGGAAGGTTAATTGGACCACTATGCTTTACAAATCTTTTTCCGTATTTGTCAAGATCTCCTAGATCTCGCAAATTACTAATGCCAGGATAGATTCCTGTAAAATCACTGAGTTCTTCAATCATGGAATTAACATGATCAATAACTTCACCAAGAGTAAATTCAGTTATATCAGCATTTAGTGGATTTTTTTCCAAATTAATCGGAAACTCATACCATCCATTTAAATTCTTCACAGCACTGCTTTGTGTTTTTAGCAACACTACATCATTAACTGACAAATTATCAATAAATCTGATATATGCTCTATAATTTGTTTTAAAAATAATGTAATCAACATTGATACGCTTAATTTGATTATTAACATAAACCGCCACGTTGAGATCAGTTAGCTCACCTGCATTGTCATAAACGTCAATTTCAAAATTGTTAAGGAAACCTCTAACTGCGTTATATTGACGCAATACACGTTGTTTACTGATAGTCGGTGTACTTGACCATCCATTTACCCAATTAAACGTAGTTCTATCGTTATATTTTCGTAAATTTGCAGTATCAGTTTTTATAGTAATGTTTCCAGATGCAGTTTGAACTAGAAAGGTATCAGTTAATAAATTAAATTCAAAAACTATATCACCTGAATTCTCAATATTACGATATTCAAGAGCAAAACCAAGTTCACTATCAGCCACTCCGGTACCTTCTTTATAAGAGAAAATTTTAGTACCAGTAAACGTAGATGAATTGAACACTGTTGGATCGCTGTAAAAATTTCCTTGCGGACAACATAAGTCAAACTTTGGTGGTTGATTGTTTTTTGTTTTTTCCTGAGTTGCTTTCCAATCAATACCATCGTAATAAAAAATCTTGCCAGCATACTTGTTACCAAGTCGAACTAGAGTTGTTTCCAATTCCAATGGTTCAGAATCAGAAGTTTCTGTTAATGATATCTGTCTAATACCATTTAATGTGATAAAGTTAACTTGGAATATTTTATTTCTAACTAAAATATCGGTGTCAGCAACAAACATCACTCTCATATTTTCAGAAAGTTCAACACCATCAATAATGTATCCAAGGCTGCCCTCAATTGTACTGAACACATCTTTGGTATATACATCAATTAAATCAATGTCCTGCTTTGCTTCAGTACCATATTTGTAAAGCTTTAATCCTGCTTCAAATTCTATTATAGGACGCTTTGCTCTAGTAGATTCATCAATATCTATTGGTAATCCATTGTATTCAAAACTCTTAAATACTACATCTTTGTGGAACCATCTGTTATATCGAGTCCAAGCATTTCTATCAACACTTGAACGATTTATTACAAAGTAATCTTTGTTTCCAGGATAAGAACTTGTGTTTGCATAAGGCAGTATATCAAACCCTTGGGCATCGAATTCAACAGGAGTATCACTTGAATAAGTTGACGGTATTGTCAAATCATATTCGTTTATTAACTTGATCTTTTCACCAACACCTTCAACATACCAGTTACCATTTTCATATTTTGAAGGAGTCACTGACCCTTGAAAATAAACCTTAAGTCCATTAGTAAGAGCTATGCCATTGGAACTTGTATATTTTTTCTTTCCCAGTATTTCGTTTTCAATATCCAAGAAAGTGTTTTCTTCAATATCATATATTTTTATTAAACCACTGGTATCAATGTCATTTTTTGATATGTAATACAGTTTTTCAGGAGCATTATATGGAATTGTAAATTCAATAGTACCTTTTTCAATATAAACATTTGCAATTTCTTCACCAGATTCACCAAGCTTTCTAATACCATCAGGAAACAATGTACTAACATTGTCAGCATCACCAAAAGTCACTGATCCACTTGACGGTAATACAATATAATCACCAATATCATATTCGTTACCATATAGTGTCGCATCATAAAGTCCATTTCCACGAATACCTTCTGTTCCTGCAACTATTACTGCATTTCCAGGAGTAAAACTTCGTGTAACTGCAAACGCTATTGGGTTTCCAGGTGTGTCTATTTCAAATCGATATGTTTGCCCTCTGTATAATTTTAAATCTGGATTTCTAGTAAACCCATCATTAAACACATAAGCAACATTGTCATCTTCTTGAACTGCTGTCACAGTATATGTGCTAGTAACGTCTATACTCTGACCCCTAACTGGTACTCCAATTGGACCAGTTGGTAGCCAATAGTATTCACGGAAGTTTGCAAATTTATCCCAATCAATATTAGGGTTCCATGCGTATGTTTCTTGAGAATTTAATCTGCTATGGTTGGTTGTATTTGATCCAAATGCACCTAGTTGATTGATATAATCATTATAGTCTTTATAAACTGTGACGTTATCCAAATTGTCTTTAATGACCATTGCAGGCTCTAATTGATAATTTTCACGATTAGCAGTCACGTCACCAATATAATTGTCAGTTGGATTAAACGCTTTGGCAGTTTTCCTACCAGTGTACCCGTTTATTTTTTCCGCTACACCAGGTTGAATTAATTGATCAATTGTTGCTTGCAAAAATTTTGTATTTGCAGTTGTTCTAAAAAATCTTGGCAGCAATTCTGATGCTGTTCTTTTTTCGTTACCAGGTGTAGGAAGACCGTATTCATTTTGACCGTTAGACATTATCTAATTTAAACTCCGCTTTACGCACTTTGAATGCTGTTTGTGCCACTTGACACACTTGTTATTATATTGCCACTTGCTTGTAGATTTGTAGCTGTTATCTCATCTATAAGTTCCACATCTGTTACTTGAGCAGCATTAACAAAAATTTCATCACTTTCAGATTTAATTTCAAATAAACTACCAAATGACTGCGATGCCTGCTTTGGAACTATCACTATACTTACCAATTCTGGACTCAGCGTATTCATAATATAGGCACTAAGTTCTTGAAAGTAGAATGTATCTCCAAAGTTCCAATATTCAATAGCAAAGAACCTATTAATTGCATCAACAACTGCTGACCTAAGTTCATTTGTGTTGGATGTTATTGCTGGGTTTTTGACAATTTTAAATGTTACTTGCAAATCTTCTCTGGCCTTTGGCCCAAACAGCATTTTGTATTTTACTGGATGATAAATTACCTCGTCACTTATTGACTTAATTTTGTTAATACTTGCACCATAAGTTCTGTACAATTGATCGCTGCTGGGAGGAAGTGGCATTGAGTCAATACCACCCTTTAAATATTTTCTAACTTCTGTGTCATAATCTTTGCTTAATACATATGTATCAATTATGTTACTAGATGCTGGATCTATTCTATAATTGCTGTCTGCAACGTGAATGTAATGAAATTTAATGTTATCTCTACCAACAAACGCTTTATATTCTGTATTTATTGTTTTGTTATTTTTAGATATATTCAAAGTTTTAAACACTTTGTCATTTATAATATAAAATACCTGTCCTTCAACCCATCCAGGATTAACTGGAGTAATCTCTGACTCAGTTTGCACAACTCTTACTATATTTGAAGGATTATTAATATATTTAAAATCTTCCACTCCATCTGTTGTGGTATATTTCTTTTGGAATATATATTTTGTTTTTGGGTTAACTGTTTCGTTAACAATATCTTCAAATATTTCAGGATTGTCAATAACACCATCATCATCAGAATCATAAAACTTTAATTGTATCTTTTTAGTGTCAACATAGCCGTCACTATCACGATATGCATCACTTATTGACCATTGATAATCACCTGAGAATTGAACTAGTTGATCCGGTTTTGTGTTTATACTCAAGATTTTTATTTGATCGCTCATTAGTTGCCCTGTTTTGGGATTATATATTTTATCAGCACTATCAAAAAAGAATCTAACTTCATCAGAACTTTCAAAAACATATCTTAAATTTCTTTTAGTAATTGTATATTTTTCACCATCTGTTTTAAAATATAACAACCAACTAGAATCAAGATTTTTGCCACTGTCATCACCAGCTTTACCAGTAGTAAAATTGTTAATAGTGTTAATATTTTCAGATGTTATAATTTTCCACTGTCTATCAGTTTGATCGTATCGTAGTGCATAGTCTTTATATGAAAATGTACGATCAATAATTTGAGTTTTAACGTCAGTTATTAATACTTTTGACAATGCAGGAATTATCCTGTTTAAAACTGCCCCAGCTGGTATATTATCATTAAATGTGATTGGACCTAGCCCGGATGCAGTTAGCGTGGTTCCATCTGAAACTACCTGTACTACTTTCGACCACTTATAATTACTAATATCTTTTTTTGTTGAATCAGCAGTTAGGGTTCCATCAGATAAAAAGTAAAATCCAGTTGGTGCTGTAAACCTACACATTGTTCCAACTTCAACTAATTTTAAATTATTGGAAACAAATGAACCTACTCCATATACAATGCCTTCTAGATCCTGAAAATATCCAGTACATCTGTTTGTTTCTGATGTAACTTGGTTCCAAGTTGCATTAAGGTCATCTACAATAATTTTTGGATATTTTGAAAGGTAAAAGTTTTTTGCATTTTCATTTGAAAGCATTGGTTCAATTACGTTATATATTATACCCTCAACATCAGACTGTGAATTAAATGTAAAATTTGTCTTGGTAGTAAACTCTTCTTTATATATAACACCGTCATCTGCAAATACACTAGTGTTACTATATTTTCCACTAGGGTCTTTCAAGTCATAATATCGGCTGATACCGCTTGCAATACGATTAACACTTTTTGTTTTAATAATATCTTGGCTTATTCCCAGAGGACCAATATTATAGTCTTCTGCTGTAACCAATCTGTTTTGTGTATAATATGTAGCAGGTGCATTTTGTTTGATGTCTGCATTTGTTTCAGTTGGTCTACCATTAGATACCGCAGTTTTTAAGCTCAATCCAATTTTTAATACTTCTGTGGTGTTATTTTTACTGATGTAAGGTATTTCAATTTTTATACCCTGCATTGCGCCAGGAACAATGGTACTGTTGGCATTCGCACTTGTTCTATAATATATTTTAAAATTACCAGATGGCAAGTTTCCAAAAACCCCATCACTAAAAACCAAGTTAATTCTGTCTTCAATTCTAGTTGTCACAGCATAAAGATTTCTGTTTCCATTAAACAAACTGTTATAAATTACATTGTTTCCTTCAACTGCATCTAGTTTAGTCCACAATGCTGATTCAAAACCAGATGTATCAGTGCTGTAAAGCCATACATCTGAATCATTGATATTAGTAGCATCAATTGCTACAATTTGATTTGGCGTGGGATTTGTCACTTGGAAATTGCCAATCTCCATTTTGCCCTGACGGAAGTGCATAAAGAATCCACTGTTACCACTACCAGCACCCTGTCCATCATCTCTGTATAAAAATGCAGGATTGTTTCCTGGAAGTGGAGGCTCTTCAACAATGTTACCATTGTTTATTGCAGTGCTCACTACCTCAAATCGAGTATTAACACCTTCTATACTTTTGGAAAAATTAAACAATGGAGCAGCAGTATTCAACGCATTAATTCTATATTGTTCCGTTGTCACACCGGCAATAATATCACGCTGTAATGGTCTACCAACACTGTTATTAACTGGTAGCGCAGAATTTAATATTTTAATAAATTGTTCAAAATAGTTTGTGTTAGATCTATCATTCCATCTAACAACTGTTCCTGCAAGATTTAAGCCAGTACTGTCTTTGACACTTTCAGTGGTGCTGATTGACTCAAATTTTAACAAACCATTTGCTGGCAAGTTTCTACTTGGATTATACGATATCAATCTTGCAAGGCGTAAAACGCTTTCTCTTCGTTCAGCAGTTTCAAGAAAGTTTTCACGTGCGTTTAAGTCAACACGGAAACTTAGATTTTGACCAAGAAATGCAATTAGGTCAATTAGCGCAAGATACTCTGAACTTTCAATGTAATCATTAAAATCTTCTGGATAATTTTGACGCAGATAATTTATCATTGTACGGCGGAGATTATCAAAATCATAGCTTTGAAAATCCGCATTACGGAATGATTGATATATAGCTTTCCAGTCTTCTGTAGCTAAAAGCCTTGACTGTCTATCAGTTGATGACATTGATTAATCCTCACATTTGTAAGGTATTTATCAGTTTTGTTAACTACACATATAATTATGTTTTTAATGATTTCTGATCAAATTTAAACAATAATTGTTCTGAAATATTGTATGGAACATATGATAATGTGCAGTTTACCTCTATGCCCTGTTCGTAGCTGTCAACTAAAATCTGTTCAACTTGCACCCTAGGGTCATAATTAATTATGTCAGTTACATTTTTAACAATAGCATCACGCACTCTATCAGTAAATGGTTCCCAAAGCAGATCCCAAATAATTGTTCCAAATCCTGGGTCGCTTAGTTTTTCACCCTGTCTTATATGAAAATGATTAATGATATCCTGCTTTATTAATTCAAAATCATAAAGTGCAAAATTTTCAGTATTTTCACTCACTGTTGAAAATCCGCGATATGCACGACCAACCCTTGCTCTACTTGGGTTCCCGTCAACAGTGACTCTTTTATAAAGATTTTTTTCTAAACTACTCATAACAATATTTAGCTAGACAAGCCGCGGCGTACATTTGATATTGCCTCCTTTGTTATACGCCCTGCGGTTCCTTTATTCCAAGTTATGCAATCACCACGTCGTACTACACCTGGATTGGGAGTACGACTTGGTGTTTCATCATAATGTAAGAAATACCCTGGAGAGGAATATCCTGCTATCCCTGGCACTACACCACGGTTGTTTGCATTAATCAACAACCGTTCTATAAGTTTTTTATATATTTCCGCATGTTGAGTAAAATCTAACCTGCCGTCTGGAATTGATGCACCTGGAGGATAGATATGAAAATCTGCTGCGTAGCCCATACCGTGATTTTTTGAATATTCTGTTCTCTGCTGGGGGTTATCCCAGCCACCTTTTGGTGTTATTGCTAAGAAATAGCCAGGTGGCAATACTTGTGTTGCTGCAAGAGATATTGCATCAATAATGTTTTGTCTAGGGTTTCGGCGTGGTGTTTTGATGTTGCGTGATTTTACGTTGGGTTTTAGAGTTCCATAATTAATTCCAGCAGTATTGGAAGGTCTGGCGGCTGTAACTTCTGCTGACGGGCCTGGACCTCTGAGTCCATCTCCATATATACCAGGTGATGTTGCAGTGACATTCATAGGTGCTGACACTTCTGAATTTACATCTGCATCTTCGTACCTGTCGGAACCACTGCTAATTTGGCCCCCTGACCCTGAAATCCGCACACTTGATTGTAATCCACCACGGTTTTTTGTAAATGTATCAGGTGTAAGAATTCTATCAGCAGTCACCAACGGTCCAGGATTCTCCCTGTCAGTTTGATCACGTTTTACTCCCAGTGGATTCATATTCTCATGCAAAGGCCAGGGCTCATGCTGAGGGGCTCTCGTTATTATACTTTCATATGTTATTGGCTGATCAACACCAGGAATGATATAAGGTAAAGTGTATGTACTCAATAATGTTACTAAATTTGCAGCCACAGGTTCAGTAGCTCGCGGCGCGGTTGCAGCATTGCCAGCAGGTGACGAATGACCTTGGTTCAATCTCACATCTGGACTACCATCCAAATACACCGTGCCGCCCGACGTTACATCAAAGTCACCACCTGATTTATTGTAATATCCAGATCCAGCTACATTTTCAATATTAGAGGCTGCTGAATGAAAAATACTGGTCCCTGCCCTGGACATAATATCACCACTTGACGCTGTTTCCAATATACTACCTGTTGCAAAATCATTAATGTTTGAATCTGATGTACGATACCAACTGAGTCCTGAGCTTTCACTCGTTGATCCCTTTGACCTTTGTATTATGTTTCCGTCTATCTTTAAGTGATAATTACTGGATACAGTTGTTCTAAAATCTTGCAATACTGTTAAATCATAATCACCAGTGACTGTTAATTTTAAATCATTACCCACGTCAATATTAGTATTAAATTTACTTTCTATTTGAATACGTCCACTTTCAACACCTTCCTCTGTAGTATTATGATCACTCCACCTAGCACTCGCTTTCATGTTAATATTACGTCCTGCTTCAACGTTAAAGTCACGTTCAGCAGTGAAATTGATATCAGTATCACTCATCACACTGATACTGTCCTGGGCATGAATATCTATTTTTCCATCACTGGTTAGTTCAATCCAAGCAGTTCCTCTAGAATTAGAAATGTAAATCAAATCTTCACTGTTATGCAGTAATATTTGATGACCAGTTCTAGTTCTCAATCGTATTAATTCATTTTGTGGTATAGTTTCGTCACCACCCTCTTCTTGATTTTCTTTGTTGATATAAATTGGTGGACCCTCTTCTGCATGAGTTGCCCTTATGAATTTGTCATCACCGTCATCCATTACGAAACTGGATCCACCCAAGCGGTTGAATGGAATCTGTATTTGCGATCCGTCTGGCCCATATGAGGTTGTAAGATGGCCCACTCGTTTATCCAGCGGCCCTGGTGTGCTTATACCAAACACCATACTGGGCGCCTCTCGTCTAGCACTGGTTGTCGTTGTGCCTCTGATTTCATCTTTCAAAAGCCCTTGTACTTCTAAAATTTCAGTAAAATCCTTGTTATAAGGTTTATCAAAAAGAGTTGGGTCAATTTTTTCACCTTGCTCAACTGACTTGTTAAACTCACCCACTGGCAGTTTGGTCCCACGCAAATTGTCAGGAGTGCCAGCCGTGGTCAGTGTGGTACTGGCACGTCCGTCAGGAACCATAAAATTCATGTTTTGATCTTGTATACATCCAATCCAATATCCATACGCTGCATGACCTTCAGCAAATATCACCAAAACTCTGGTGCCAGGATCAGGCGGCACTGCCCAAAATCCATAACTTTTTTGTGTAAACTGATACCCATCATTTGGCTGGACTCCGCCAACCGGAGTAACACCATAAAATGGTGACAAATATCTAACAGGAACCAATTGTCCCGTTCGTTCAGGAATACCAGAGGCGCTGCTGTGCTTCAGCAACTCAACTTCCAAAGTTCCCATGTTAAAAGGATCAAGGTGGTTTATCACCATTGCCTCATAGGGACCTGAGTCTCTAATTGGCTGATCCATCACAGTACTTCTTGACATCCTGTTATTTGACATTTTGTTAGATCCTTGAAATAGTTAGTATAATATAATTTAGCAAATCTTGATTATTGTGGGCCAACAGTTGGTGTACCTGCTGGGATTTGTTTCACAGTAGTACTTGGTCCACGCAATCCATCTCCCAGACTACCCGGTGAAGATGCTGTAATTGCAGTTCCTGATAATAATACATTTCTTTCTGCCAGTGTATATCCTTGTTTTGCAAGATTTGCATCTGCGGCGCTGCGTAATCCAGGATCAATTTGATTTGACGTACTTTCTGGTGGTGGCGCTATGCCAGGTTCATCTGTTATCGGTGAAGTTGTTCCAACATCTGTTGCTGATGCTGTTCCATTTATTCCCATATCTCTAACTTTTTTTCCTGTTCTAAAGTCATAACGATTGTCGTAAAAATCTATTTTTTGATATATGTAAACATCTGATGCCACTGGCAGTGTTGCAGCTGATCCCACACCTCTGGAGGTAGCATGTCCGCCAGTCATACGCTGACCTCCAGAGGATGCATTTTCAGCTATTCTTCTAGATGACGACCCCTGTGATGGCAATGCACCATTTGCACTTGCTGCTGAAATATCAACATCAGTTACATCACCAGTTCCACCGTTTCGTATATCTTTTAGTTGTGCAGTAAATCTAGCCACTTCGTGTCTTG
>Ga0213861_10000292_pt1 | contig 42928 bp, 30 predicted proteins | sample PICome_4_FD_160110 | JGI IMG/M metagenome (GOLD analysis project Ga0213861, IMG submission 160110) | Coastal seawater microbial communities near Pivers Island, North Carolina, United States - PICO131 | ecosystem: Environmental > Aquatic > Marine > Coastal | place: USA: North Carolina... | reverse complement strand
AACACGAAAGAGCGTGTGCTGCAATTATTACTGCTGCATTTGTCCAGGTTGATTTTTCTTCAGGCCAAAATATTTTTAAATCATACTGATAACCAGTAGGGAAAATACCTTCTGAATCTTGAAATTGTTGGATATCATTAAATATATCTTCTGCTATTTGTATATTTCCATGCACGAGAGCAGCTATTACACACTCGCAACTCTCAGCTATTGTGACCCAAGGCTCTTCCTGAACACACTTAATGCCAAGTCCTTTAATATAAAAATTTTTTAATACTTTAAGAAATTCGGTTTTACTTTTTTTTATGCCTGCTAAATATGGATAATAGAAATCCATTGAGAATCTTGATCTATCAACACCGTCTCGATCAAATTTTTCATCCCATAAATTTACATTTAAATCAGGAGCTAAAGATTCTTTTGCCATAATTGATAAATGAATAGACATTGAGGCAGTAATTAATGAATTATCAGAATATCCATCGTCATTTTTTGCCCAACAATAAAATCCATCTTTATCTTTAAAATTGTTAAGTTCTTTAAAAATTCTGTCTAGTTTATTAAGTTGTATTTTGGTAAGAATATTTTTATAGCTCTGCTTTTTATCTATAAGCGAGGCTTGCAATAAGGGTAAGATAATATATGGAGCATGATGACTTTCAAAATATTCTTTTGAGGGCTTACCATTTTGAAATTCTGCAAAAATTAAACCATCGTCATTGATATTATCAAAAAACCATTTCACTCCTTTCCAAAACGAATCCCACTCTTCATATATGCTGAGTGCAATTAAGCATTCGCAGTGATCCCATGAATCACATTTACCCTTCTTATCCCATGAAATATGACCATTCGAAGATTGATTTGCAATAATCCAGTCTTTAGATTTTTCATATTTATCTTTTGCCTGAAGCCAGTTCATTTCTTTTCGAAATAGAAGGCAATGCTTTTACCCATAATAGGATTAAAAAGTCTATCAATAAAATCTATCCATATTGGTTTTTTTAAAATATGAATCTCAAGTAATTTTTTATACCAATTTATAAGTATATTTGTATCTTGATTTTTCCAGAACATGCATCTCAGCCACCAATATGCAGAATGTATTGAATGAAACCTTTCAGAGTCAAGATAAACAAATCCCCTTGATGTTATATCTTGTATTAAAGATTTTTTCTTAAATATTCTTAGGTGGCCCCCTGGCTGATTTTGATACTCTTTTGATAGAGCCCAGCAAATTTTCTCCGGGAATTCAGCAGGAACACTAGCTAAAAATTTGCCACCAGGCTTTAAGACTCTATAAACTTCATCAATAGCCTCTTTATATTCGTGGAGGTGTTCTAAAACCTCAGAACATATAACCAGATCGAAAGTATTATCATTAAAAGGAAGTTTATAAGCTGAGCCACTTAAAAAACTTGTTTTTTTATTTGAGATCGATTCAAAAAATTCAAGGCCTTCTAGGGATTTATCTAATGACTCTAAATGAGGATCTAGGCCAACGCATTGCATGTTAGGAAATGCCTCCATTGAAGCAAAAATATGCCTACCCTCTCCGCACCCAAGATCAAGCATAATACCTTCAAATTTATCTAGCTTTATTTTCGAAAAATTAAAGGTTAGCATTTTTAAAATCTTGAATTGTTTTAAAGATCATCTCTTCATACTCTAGGGTTATTTTTAGCCAATTAAAGTTATCAATTATATGTTGTCTGCCACTTTCTGCAATTTTTTCAAATTCTTGATAGTTATTAAAAATATTTTTAATTGATTCAGATAGTTCATTCTCACTTTTTGGAGTAATTAGATTAGCGAATTCACCAACTAATTCTGGAATTGAGGCTGTATTGGTAGCAATAAGAGGAATTTCACAACTCATTGCTTCAATAACTGGATACCCAAAGCCCTCATATAACGAACTAACAATTGCAATTGAACTTGATGCATATTCTTTTGCAATTTCTTCTTTAGTAAGATCTGTTTTAAAGGTTACTCTATCTTGAATTGAAAGCTCATCAATTAATCTAGAGGTATGGCCATCATTTTTCATTTTACCTATAACCAATAAAGATATTTCAGGAAATTCTGTAGCTAATGCAAACAAAGACTTTAATGTGTAATCAAGGCCTTTTAATGCAACATCTGCGCTTGCAGTGGTGATCAACTTAAATGGTGTTCTTTTGATTTCTTTGTAAGGTATAAAAATGTCAATATCTAATCCGTTATTTATAACCTTTATATTCTCTTTATTAGCACCAAAATCTTCTACGATATCTCTTAAAGAATTTTTTGAAGGTGTAATAATTCTATTAATATTTTTAGCTACCTTGTTTTGCATCTTTAAAAATGAGTACCATCTATATCTAGAAAGTTTATATAAAAAATTATTTGCTGATTCTAGTTCAAATTTAAAATCCTTCGATATTGGATGATGGATGATTCCAATAAATGGAAATCGTTTTTGTATTTCCAACATGCCATAACTTAGAGACTGATTATCAATAACTACATCATAATTATGATTGATTTTTAAAAAATTATTTGCTCTATGACCAAATGTTCTCATCTCGGGGAAACCGCCAAAAAGAGTAGAGAAAAATTCATAAAAATCTATAAGCTTTTTATCCTTTTTATTTAAAAAAATTTTTAATCTTTCTTTGAAAGAAAATGTTTGAAATAGATCTAAGCCGGGTAATTTAATAAGGTTTACTTGATCAGACAGATAAGGATATGGGGGACCAGAAATTACATCTACTTCGTGGCCCATAATCATCAATGCTCTAGAAATATCATTAACGTATACTCCTTGGCCTCCACCAAAAGGTGCGCTTCTATAACTAAGAATTGCTATCTTTAGCTTTTTCAAAATATTTATTCAGAGACTATGCTTAGCCAATCTTTATACTTATTATTACGGCCACTAACTATATCAACATATGTTGTTTGAAGTTTCTCTGTTATAGATCCAATTGATCCAGCGCCAATAGTAATCTCATCAATCTTTGATATTGGGGTTATTTCTACTGCAGTGCCTGAGAAGAACACCTCATCACTGCTAACTAGTTCATCATATGTAATATCTTTTTCTATCACTTCAAAGCCAAGATCTCTAGCTATTTGAATAACTGATTGCCTTGTTATTCCATTTAAGCAATGGTCGGTCTTTGGAGTGCTTATAACATTTTTATTAACCAAGAATATATTTTCTCCACTTCCTTCTGATATATATCCATTTTTATCTAGTAATAAAGCTTCATCTGCACCCTTCTCTATAGCTTCATGAAGTGCCATTGTAGAATTAATATATGTTCCAATAATTTTGTATCCTGAATGCAACGGATTACTGTATTGCTCATAAGATGACTTAATTATGGATATGCCATTTTTCTTTGATTCGGGGCTCATATATGATGGCCATTCCCATGCAGCTATTGCAACATTTACAGATAACTCTGTTGCTCTAATTCCTAAAGACTCACTCCCCAAAAACACTATAGGACGTAGGTATCCTTCTGATAGATTATTTTTTAAGAATATATCTTTCTGAACCTGATTTAGCTCTTCCTTGGAATATGGAATCTTTACGCCAATCTTACTAGCAGCATCAAATAATCTTTTTGTATGATCATTTAATCTGAATATTGCCGCTCCTTCATCTGTTTCATATGCCCTAACTCCCTCAAACACGCCTGTTCCATAATGAACCGTATGAGATAAAATATGAACTGAACTATCTTCCCATTTTTCATAGGAACCATTCTTCCATATATATTTTAAATCGGTGTTTACAAACATTTTTACAAGATATAATAACGAGTCGCTATTATGACAAACTAAACAAAATAACAAAAGGATTGAATAACAATGCATGAGTCCATTTTTAGAGAGAATGATATTAGAGGGACATATCCTGAAGAATTAAATGAATTAGTCATTAAAGATATAGCTAAGGGTATAGCAAAAAAATGTAAGGCTGAGGGAGTAAATTCAATTGCTGTTGCTAGAGATGGCAGGCTTTCAGGTGAGTCCCTTCTTTCTAGTTTTTGTGAAGCTATGATTAGCTATGGTTTAGATGTTAATTGTATTGGATTGGCAACAAGTCCTATGCTGTATTTTGCTGCAAAAAAAGAAAACTCTAAAAGTGGAATAATGATCACAGGAAGTCATAATCCCAAAGATTATAATGGAATTAAAATGGTCGTTAATAATAGTTCTGTTTCAGGAAATGAGATATTAACTTTGATTAACGACAATGAAGAGTTAAGTACTACAAATCAAGGCCAAATTACTTATAACAATATTAAAGATATTTATATTGAAGAGGTCATTAATAATGTTGAAGAAGATTTAAGTAATTTAAAAGTTGTTCTTGATTGTGGTAATGGTGTGGCTGGGCACATTGCTCCCGACTTATTTAAAAAATTAGGCTGCAAAGTAATTGAATTATATAGTGATGTTGATGGAAATTTTCCAAACCATCACCCTGATCCAGGCAAACTAGAAAATCTAAAAGATATTATATTAGAGGTTAAAAAACAGAATGCCGATATAGGATTTGCATTTGATGGAGATGGAGACAGAGTTGGCTTAATTACCAATAAAGGTGAAATGATATTCCCTGATAAGCAAATGATGTTATTTTCTAAAGATATTTTGAAAGACAAAAGTGGAGGGATAGTTTTTGATGTTAAATGCTCCAATCATCTTGAAAATATTATATCTAGTAATGGTGGCAAACCTATCATGTCTCCAACAGGACATTTTCATATTAAAAATGCAATTAAAAAGAATAATGCATTATTGGGTGGAGAGATGAGTGGTCATATATTTTTTAATGATAAATGGTATGGCTTTGATGATGGTCCTTATGCTGCAGTTAGAGCTGCTGAAATATTAGCAAAATCAAGTGAATCAATCTCTGATATATTTTCAAAATTCCCTGACTCTTTCTCAACTCCAGAATTAAATATTACCGTTACAGATGAAAATAAATTTGAGATAGTTAAGAGATTTATTGAGGAATCTCAACTAGAGGGTGAAAAAATTACAATAGATGGACTAAGAGTAAATTTTAAAGACGGTTGGGGCCTATTAAGAGCATCTAATACAACACCAAAACTTGTTCTAAGATTCGAAGGGAACTCATCTGAGTCTATGAATAGAATTCAAGAAGAATTTATTTCAGAACTCTCTCGCATTTGTCCGGAGATTGATATAAATTTAGATTAACTAATGAAAAATGATAGAAAAAATATTATTTTACAATCTCTAGCAAGCCTACTTGAGGAAAGAAATTTATCAAAAGTTACTACAGCGATTCTTGCTGAGAAATCAGAAATAACTGAAGCAGCTTTATACAGACATTTTCCAAGCAAAAGAGCAATCTATGCTGAACTTTTTTCTTTTTGTGATGGAGCAATATTTAATAAATGCTCTGAGCTAAAAAAATCTGATATAGGATCTAAAGAAAAAGTAAAAAATACATTTTTATTTTTTATGATTTTCATTGAAAAAAATAAAGGCTTTGCCAGACTAATATCAAGAGAAGCTCTTTCTTCTGATGAGCAGAATGTTTCTGATGCGGTTAATCAATTCTTTGAAAGATTGGAGCTATCAATTAAACAAATGCTTGCTGAGGATTCTGATAATCTTATAGCTCAACCTGGAGTTTCTGCTCAATTAATAGTCACATGTCTTGAGGGCAATGTTGGAAGGTATATCAGATCAAAATTTAAGGACTCACCAAGCAATTACATAGAAAATATATGGGATTTACTTAGTATAAACATATTTAAAAGCTAATCTTCTATATTCTCATCTAAGAACAATTCAAAGTAAGTATTTTTATTTTCCAGGCCATCGATCTTACCTGTTTTTTTATTTACTCTAATAAAAGATAATCCTTCAGGTATATTTTTTTCTTTTATCTCTAAAGTATTTAGCTCTTCATTCATATAATCCAACCATATTGGAAGAGCAATTGTTGATCCATATTCATTTTCTCCTAATGAAGAAAAATCATCAGTCCCCACCCATACTGTTGTAACTAGATCTTCATGAAAACCAGAAAACCAAGTACTTACTGCATCATTTGTAGTCCCAGTTTTTCCAGCTATATCATCTCTATTTAAGAAAGAAGATTTTCTTCCAGCAGTTCCCTTTTGCATGAATTCCTGCAATATGTCTTTTATAAGAAATGCTATACGTTCATCTATAACTGGGTCTTTTTGAAGTTTGGGATTAATTAAGAAATATGGTTTTTTGATATTCATTTCAAGTGTATTTAACCAAGGAAAAGCTTTAATTTCTGCATTATCATTAAGATTTACATAATCATTATGAGAATAAATAATATTTCCATTCCGATCTTCAATTTTAGAAATATAATAAGGGTCGACTAAGTACCCACCATTTGCTATCACACTAAATGCCCGAACCATTTCTGCAGGTGAGAAATTTCCAGACCCTAATGCTAACGAAAGATCAGATGGTAATCTTGATTTTTCAAATCCAAAATTTTGAATAAAATCATGAGATTTGCTAATACCCATTTCTCTTAATAGCTTTATAGAGACTATATTTACAGAGCGGATTAATGCATCTCTAATAGAAGTTGGGCCATAAAATTTACCAGTATAGTTTTGCGGCCTCCAAATGCTTTCAAGATTTTTATCCTCAAAGGCAATTGGTGCATCATTTATTAAAGATGATGCATTATATTCATCCGCAAGAGCGGTAGCGTAAATGAATGGCTTGAAGCTTGAGCCAGATTGAGGGTATGAAAGACGCACCCTATCAAAATTGCTTTTATTAAAACTGGTACCACCGATATATGCCCTAACTGCTCCAGAAGTTGGATGCATTGAAATAAGCGCTGACTCTGCCTCTGGAATTTGATCTAATAATAAGTAATTCACTTCTTTTTTAAAGTAAACAAAATCTCCTATATTTAAAAAATCTTTAAATGAATTGGGCTTTGGCCCTCTTTCATCTATTGATATTCTTTTCCTAGCCCATTCATATTCAGATGACCATGGAATTGAATCTATCTCTAAGTCCTCATTGATAAAATAAAGACTATTATTGCTAAGATTAATTACTATGCCTTTGGAATGAGTTTTATAAAAAGGAAAATCTTCAAATATTATATTTATCCTATTTGATAGCTTTGTTTCATCATCAAAAGAACTCAACTCCAACATTTCATCTGATATAAAATCAATATTCAATTCAGCTAAGCTGTTGAGTTGTTCTTGTGTAAATATATCTTCAAAATTTTGAGCTTCTTTCCAGCCATGTCTTTTATCATATTCTGCAAGTTGAGTTATCACTTTTATATTGGCATTTTTTTGAGATGTTGAATTCATAGTAGTAAAAATTGACCAGCCATTCTTATAGGCCATCAATCCATATCTTGAAATAATTTCTTGTCTAGCAAGCTCAGCTAAAAATTTTCCATCAACATCATATAAATCAACGTTTCTTGAAACAACTAATGATGATTCAGCAGCATTATCAAATTGGCTTTTATTAATCATTCTAAGTTTAAGCATTCTGGATAAAATCCAATTTCTTCTTTGCTTTGTTCTTTCAGGAGCCTTTATTGCATTTATCCTCGATGGAGATTGAGCCATTGCTGCAATTGTCGCTGCCTCAGCCAGTGTAAGGTCCAGGCTACTTTTATTAAAATAAGTATTTGCAGCTGCCTCAATACCATATGACCTATTACCAAAAAAATTTCTATTTACATATAACTCAAAAATTTCTTCTTTGGTTAATTTTCCTTCTAGCTCCAGCGCTAGGAATATTTCTTTAACTTTTCTTACAATTGTTTGATCCCTAGTTAATAAGTATCCTCGAACTACCTGCATTGATATAGTTCCACCTCCGCCAAAGCACCCCTTAGGGCCCAAGCACCTTATAACTGATCTGACTAGGCCGGTATAGCTGATTCCCTGATGATTAAAAAATTGATCATCCTCTGCTGCTAAAAAAGCATCTTTTATATATGGGGGGATATCTTCAAAACTTATGGTTCTTCTTTTTATTTCTCCAAATTCTCCAATTAGTACTCTATCCTCTGTATATACTTTTAATGGCATTTGAAGTTGTCCTTCATCAACCAAAGAAATTTCTGGTAAGGATGGTCTCAAAGTTAAGTATGTGCCTAAAATAATAAGTATTGCTAATACACAACTTAAAATGCTGGTCCAAAAAAGAAATTTAATTATTTTTAACATAAGATTATAAGAACTGTTATTACTTTAGATTACATCTTTTATTATCAAAAAAACTATTTTATATAGTTCAATGGTAAAATTCACATAATCATAAGATAAATCATATATGAATATATTTATAGTAGGTCCTATGGGATCAGGAAAATCAACAGTTGGAAAGATAATTTCTAGTGAATTATTCTTGAATTTTTTTGATACTGATGAGGAAATAGAATCAAGAACAGGTGCATCAATTGACTGGATTTTTGATCTTGAGGGCGAAGAAGGCTTTAGAAAGAGGGAAAGTCAAATTCTAGAAGAAATGGTTCAACAAAATTCTATTGTGTTATCTACTGGTGGTGGGATTATTCTCTCTGAGCCTAATAGGGAACTTCTTTCCTCTAGAGGAACTGTATTTTACTTAGCAACACCTATAGAGACTCAGCTTGAAAGAACTTCCAAAGATAAAGACAGACCACTTTTGAAAAATGGTGATCCTGGAAAAATTTTAAAAGAACTGCATATTGCAAGAGAAAGCCTCTATGAAGAAGTTTCAGATTATGTTGTTAATACAGAAGGTAAATCTAGCCAAGAAGTTTCTGCAGAAATCATAAAGCTAGTAAAAAACTATGGCTAAAATAGTTTCAGTTGGTAAAGGCAGTTCAAGATATGACGTAATCATTGCAAAGAATGCGATGAATAAAAAAAACCTTTCAAATCATTTAAAGAATAAGAATAAAGTACTAATTATTACTGATTCGGGTATTCCTAAAAAATATATTAAAGAACTCAAGATAATTTTAGACAAGAAAAAAGTCTATGTTCATTCGATTAAGGAAGGCGAAAAGTCAAAATCTTTCAACACATATAAAGTTATTACAGAAAAACTAGCTCAACTAAAATTTGATCGTTCAGATTGTATGATTGCTCTTGGTGGCGGAGTTGTTGGTGACATAACAGGATTTTGCGCAGCATCATATTTAAGAGGAATAGATTTTATACAAATACCTACAACTCTATTAGCTCAAGTTGACTCTTCTGTGGGTGGAAAAACTGCTATAAATATTAAGCAAGGTAAAAATCTTGTAGGTGCATTTTATAATCCAACTCTTGTGCTTATTAGTACTAAATTCTTAGAAACTCTTTCAGATAAAGAATATAAATCTGGCCTTGGTGAGGTTGCAAAATACGCATTTATTGGGAATAAGAGATTATATAAATTTATGCAAATTAATGCAGAAAATATTAAATTAAAGAAACTAAATGTGCTTGAAGAAATAATTGAAGAATCTGTTAAAACTAAAGCAAAAATAGTTACAAGTGATGAGAAGGAAAAAGGAATAAGAGCAATTCTTAATTTTGGTCATACATTTGGCCATGCTATAGAAGCTCATAACAAATATAAGGGGCTAACACATGGAGCTGCTGTGACATTGGGCATGGTTATAGCTTCAAAAATATCTTTTTTTGAAGGGCATATTAAGGCATATCAACTTGACGATATGATTAATCTAATTGAATCATTGGGATTAAAAGTAGATTATTCAAAATATTCATATAACGACCTCAAAGGCTATATTCTTAATGATAAAAAGGTTTCAAAGGGTAAACTAAATTTAATTTTAGTTAATGATAAAGGTAAGGCCTTCAAAACTGATCGTTATAAAATTAATAATTTAAGAAAAGCTTTCAGTTAAGCTGCATTTGCAGTAGTTGCCTTTAATAGATCTTGTATATTTGATGCTGCTGGAAGAACTAACCAAAAGTAAGGTTCGTATTTATCGAAGTCATCCATTAAATCTTTAGCTTTTTCACTATTTGTATATTTGTAATGTCTTTTAATAATCTCTTTTAAGTGCTTCCTATGTGATTGCATATCTTCAGTTGTAATCCTTTCAAGATTAACTAGTCCTCTATTGCAATTATCAAAAAATGTTTTGTCTTCATCAAGGACATATGCAAAACCTCCAGTCATTCCAGCTCCAAAGTTAGCGCCTACTGAACCAAGAACTGTGACATGACCTCCTGTCATGTATTCACAACAATGATCGCCTGCTCCTTCTAGAACTGCATTTGCACCTGAATTTCTTACAGCAAACCTTTCTCCAGCTCTTCCAGAAACATATAGCTCGCCGCCAGTGGCTCCATAAAGACAAGTATTACCAACTAAAGAAGGATTATTCTCCGATGAAGCATACTCATAACTATTTTTAACTACAATCCTTCCACCATTCATGCCTTTACCAACATAATCATTGGCATCACCATCTATATTTAAAATTAATCCATTGGCATTCCAGCAGCCAAAACTTTGCCCAGCAGAACCTTTTAAATTAACAGTTACAGATTGTTTTAGGCCAGCCTCTCCATAGTTATCTGCGATATATCCTGATATTAATGCCCCAAATGATCTGTCTACATTACTTATGTTTGTATTTATTTCAATTGATTCATTATTATCTATTGCTGTTTTGACTTGTTTTAGAGCCTTTCGTGCCAATAATCCTTTATCCCATGGCTGATTCTTTTTAGAAGTACAATAATATGACTCCTTTAACGATTCATCTTTATAAAGAAGATCATTTAAATCAATTGATTTGTATTGCTTATCTAAACCTTTGATTGTTTCTAAATATTGCGTTTGCCCAATAATATCCTCAAGCTTGCTAATTCCCATGATACTTAAATGATTCCTGACATCTTCAGCAATAAATTTGAAATAATTCATAACCCGCTCTTTCTCACCAACAAAATGATGATTAATAAGATCATCTCTTTGAGTTGCAACTCCGGTAGCACAATTATTTAAATGGCATATTCGTAAATATTTACATCCCATTGCTATCATTGGACCCGTGCCAAAACCAAATGATTCAGCGCCAAGTATAGCTGCTTTGATTACATCAAGTCCGGTCTTCATTCCTCCATCGGTTTGAAGACGAACCTTATGCCTTAAACCACTATCTCTTAAACTTTGATGTGCCTCGGCTAAGCCTAATTCCCATGGCGATCCCGCATATCTTATAGATGTTAGAGGGCTAGCCCCAGTTCCACCATCATGACCAGAAATTGTGATTAAATCAGCATAAGCCTTGGCAACACCTGATGCTATAGTTCCTACGCCTGGTTCAGATACTAACTTTACAGACACTAAAGCTTTTGGATTTACTTCTTTTAAATCATAAATTAATTGAGCTAAATCTTCGATTGAATAAATATCATGGTGAGGTGGTGGAGATATTAAAGTTACGCCTGGTGTTGAATATCTAAGTTTTGCAATAAGTTTATTAACTTTTCCACCAGGTAATTGTCCACCCTCTCCTGGTTTAGCGCCTTGTGCAATTTTAATCTGCAAAACTTCTGCATTAACTAAGTAGTGAGGTGTTACTCCGAATCTTCCAGATGCTATTTGCTTAATTTTTGACATTTTTAGAGTTCCGTATCTTTCTTCAGCCTCTCCGCCCTCACCAGAATTTGATCGACCTCCGAGAGAATTCATTGCCTCCGCAAGTGTTTCATGAGCCTTCGGAGACAAAGCACCTAAACTCATTCCTGCTGAATCAAACCTAGTTAATATCTTTTTTTGAGATTCAACCTTGTTTATATCAATTTGTTTTTTACCAGTATTAATTTCTAATAAATCTCTGAGCATTGCTGGTGGCCTATTATCAACTAATGAAGAGTAATTTTGATAAGTGCTATTCAAGCCAGAGTTGACTGCTTCTTGAAGTTTTTTAACAATTTCAGGATTATAAGTATGGTATTCGCCCCCATGAATGTACTTAAGTAGTCCGCCAACTTTCATGTCAGCGATATTAGATCTTGCATACTCGTTCAAGGACCTTAATTCTAAATCTAAATCTTTAAATTTCTTACCCTTGATCCTGCTCTCAGTATTTGTAAAACATAAATCAACTACATCTTTATCTAATCCAACTATTTCAAAAAGTTGTGACCCCCTATAACTTGAGATAGTCGAAATACCCATCTTAGAAATAATTTTTAAAAGACCTTTATTAATACCCTTTCTATAACGTGAACAATTTTCATGAGCATCTCCCTTTAATTCATTCCTGTCAGTGAGATCTAGTATTGTTTGATATGCCAAAGTTGGATATACGGCTGTAGCTCCAAAACCAATTAAACATGCAATCTGATGGGTATCTCTTGCAGAAGATGTTGTAACTATAATGTTCGCATCTGATCTTAGACCTAGCTTTACAAGACGTTGATGAACCGATCCAACAGCCAATAGTGCATTAATCGGTAAACTGCCTTGTTTTGGTAAGTCTTCTATTAGATGAATAATTGAAGCTCCTTTCTTCACTTTTCTAACAACCTCATCTTGAAGTTTTTTCAATTCAGCCTGAAGGTTAGAATTGTCATTAAAAGATAAATTAATTTCTGCAGATTCAAAATAGGGATTATTTAAAATTGAATTTAATTTTCTGTAAGATAGAACCGGTGAAGTTGTTACTAGTCTCTTAGCGTGGTCAGCTGTTTCTTCATATATATTGAGCTCAGGACCATAGCAGGTTTCAAGAGTCATTACAGCTGCTTCACGCAAAGAATCAATAGGTGGATTTGTCACCTGAGCAAATTGCTGCCTGAAATAATCATATATTTGTCTATGCATTTTGCTCATAACTGCTAATGCCGTATCATCTCCCATTGATCCAGTGCCTTCTTGAGAATCAATTGCAAGAGGTTTAATCACTGATGTTCTTTCTTCTTTAAATAAAAGAAATAATTTTGATGATTGAAAAAATTTTGATGATTCAAATTTCTTTAAACCTGGACCCTCATAGGAATCAAGTCTAGATTCAATATATATTGCATTTTCTTTCAGCCATTTTCTGTATGGGAACTTCTGCTTTAAATCGTTATCTATCGAAGATTCATCATGAATTATGCCTTTTGAAGTATCTATTGCTAACATACCTCCAGGCTTTACTCTGCCTTTCTTTACAATCTCATGCTCTTCTACAGGATTTACTCCAGTCTCTGAAGCAATTGTAATAATATTATCTTTATCTAACTGAAATCTTGCTGGTCTAAGGCCATTTCGATCAAGAACACATAAGGCCCATTTTCCATCTGCCATGACTATTCCAGCAGGACCATCCCATGGCTCCATGTGCATTGAATTGTATTCATGAAAACCTCTGACATCTGGATCAAGAGTTTGAATGTTTTGCCATGCAGGTGGGAGCACCATTCTAATTGCTCTAAATATATCTACTCCACCTTTAACAAGCAATTCAATCATATTATCAAGAGATGACGAATCAGATCCTGTCTCATTAACAAGTTGTTTAAACTTTTGAATTTTTGGAATAAATGGAGTCAAAAATTTAGACGATCTTGCCTTGACCCAGTTCCTATTTCCTCTAATTGCGTTTATTTCGCCATTATGTGCAAGGAGTCTAAAGGGCTGAGCTAAATGCCATCTTGGACTTGTGTTTGTAGAAAATCTTTGATGGAAAACACAAGTAGATGCCTTAAAATTTTCTTCGTTTAAATCAATATAAAATTCTTTAATTGCATTGGGTAGCATTAAGCCTTTATAAACTATTGTCTTAGAAGACATACTACATATATATAAAACCTCATCATCTAAATATATTTCTTCTATAAATTTTCTAGCTTGAATCAAGCTTGTTTCAAAAATATCTTGATTAAAATCTTTGCTATTTGGTTTTATAAATAATTGATATATTTGCGGCATGCAATCAAGCGCAATTTTTCCTAAAATATTTTTTTTTGTAGGAACAAGACGATGAGTTATCAGTTGAAGATTTTCATCTTTAAGAATCTTTTTAATTTTAGGAAGAATGTTAACAAGATCATCTTTATAGAAAACCTGAGCTACCGCAAAATAATCTTCAGGATCAATACTCTTTTCTTTTAAAAGAGTATCTCTAAAAAATTTATGATCAATATCAAATAATAATCCACACCCATCACCAGTTTTACCATCAGAACCAACTCCTCCTCTATGAGTCATACTAATGAGTGCATTTATAGAGTTGATAATTATTTTATGCGACTTAACCCCATTGATATTAGCAACAAGACCAAAACCACAATTATCTTTAAATTCGTTTTTTTTAAATAAACCAGGCATATACAGAAAATTTTTGTTAATTATAACATATAGACATTTCAATTATATTTAAAAAGTGTCATACTTTGTCATACGTTAGCACACAATTTAATATGAATAAGAAAAATAAGCAATATCAGATTGAGAAAGGAGTTTTGTTGTTCACCCAACCTCGGTCCCCTTACTTTTACGGTAAGTTAAGAGTTAATGGAAAATACATTACAAAATCATTTGCTCCAATTGAAGAATATGATGCAGCGTTAGATATGCTCTTTAAGTGGCGCGATGATATTTTTAGTTCTGGAGAAAACAATTTTACGATTGGTGCAAATACAAAAACTTTAAATTACAGAGATGAGTATTTATCTCATGAGAAGCTTGAAAATGATTTCCAATTTCTTGAGGTTGGGAGATTTGATCCAGCTAAAAAGAGTACAGAAGAAAGAAAGATCAGTTTTGTAGAAATTTATGATGAATATAATCAGGTACAGGCCTCCAATCAAGCTCATAGATGTCTAGATTGTGGAAACCCTTATTGTGAATGGAAATGCCCAGTTCATAACTTTATTCCTGATTGGTTAAAACTTGTAAATGAGGGAAATATTATTGAAGCTGCAGAGCTATGTCACTCTACAAATAGTTTGCCAGAGGTTTGTGGCAGGGTATGTCCTCAAGACAGACTTTGTGAAGGTGCTTGCACATTGAATGATGGTTTTGGAGCAGTGACTATTGGTTCAACTGAAAAATACATCACTGAAAAAGCATTTGAAATGGGTTGGAAGCCTGATATGTCACAAAGAAAATGGACAGATAAAAAAGTAGCCATTATTGGGGCTGGTCCTGCTGGAATTGCATGTGCCGATGTTTTAACTAGGTCTGGAGTTCACAGCCACGTTTATGATAAAAATGAAGAAATTGGAGGCTTGCTAACCTTTGGTATACCAGAATTTAAATTAGAAAAATCTGTTGTCAAAAGAAGAAGAAAAATCTTGGAAGGCATGGGTGTTAAGTTCAATTTAGGAAAAGAAATAGGTAAAGATATTCCCTTTAAGAAATTATATTCTGATTATGACGCAGTATTTTTAGCCATGGGAACATATACCTCACTCGAGGGCGGTTTTGCCGGCGAAAAACTACCTCAGGTCTATAAGGCAATTGATTATTTAATTTCAAATACAAAAAAATTACTGAAGCTTAAACAAGATAAGAATGACTTCATCAATTTAAAAGGTAAAAAGGTTATTGTTTTGGGTGGTGGAGATACAGCTATGGATTGTAATAGAACTGCTATTAGACAAGGTGCTAAATCTGTTAAATGTCTTTATAGAAGAGATGAACAAAATATGCCTGGCTCTAAAAGAGAGGTCCAAAATGCGAAAGAAGAAGGTGTAGAATTTGAGTTTAATATTCAACCAATAGATATTATTGGTGAAAAAGATGTTGAAGGAGTGAAGATAGTTAAGACTCAGCTTGGCGAACCTGATCAAAATGGAAGAAGGGTCCCAATCCCCATACCAGGCTCAGAAATAATTTATGAAGCTGATGCTGTAATTGTTGCCTTTGGTTTCAGAGCCAGTCCATCAGATTGGTTTGGAGATTTTAATATTAATACTCAAAAAAATGGATTAGTCTTGGCAGAAGAGCATCAAGAATATAAATTTCAAACATCAAATAATAAGATTTTTTCAGGTGGTGATATGGTCAGGGGCTCTGATCTAGTCGTTACTGCAATATGGGAAGGACGTGAAGCAGCAAAAAGTATAATAAAATATGTTTCATGAAAACAGAAGATTCAATATTCCTTCAAGCGCTTAATAAAAAACCATTAAGTACTCCTCCAATTTGGTATATGAGACAAGCTGGTCGATACATGCCAGAGTACAGGGCTGTTAGAAAAAACTTTAAGAATTTTTTAGATATGTGCAAGAACTCAGATGTATGTTGTGAACTTGCAATGCAACCCATTAATGCATTTGATTTGGATGTTGCGATACTTTTTTCTGACATCCTTACAATACCTGATGCTATGGGTTTAGGTGTAAAATTTTTAGAAGGCGAAGGCCCGGTATTTGAAAATCCAATTAAGACGTCTAAGGATGTTATGGATATTCCCACCTTTGATCCAGAAAAACTTTCTTATGTATATAAGGCTGTATCAAACATCAAGAGCACTTTACCAAAAAATATTCCATTGATAGGCTTTTCTGGAAGCCCTTGGACTTTAGCGGCATATTCAATTGAAGGAAGGTCATCAAAGAGCTTTGAGTTTACAAAAAACTTTATCAAGCACAATGAAAAAGAAGCTCATATCTTTTTACAAAAACTAACAGATGCTTGCTTTATTTACTTAAAAAAACAAGTTGAGGCTGGCGCTGATGTAATACAAATATTTGATTCTTGGGCAAATCTTTTAACCAAAAAAGATTATGAAACATACTCGCTAATATATATTAAATCTTTAATATCAAAACTAAAGAATGACCCTATAACCTCTAAAATTCCAGTAATTTTATTTGCAAGAGAGCCTGAGTTTAGTTGCAATGAAATGGTTCAATCTCAAGCTGATTGTCTAAGTTTATACTGGAGCACTAAAAACATTGATTTAAACTTTTTAAGCGGAAAAGTAGCACTTCAAGGAAATCTTAATCCTGAAATTCTTCTTCAAGAAGATAGCATAATAAAGACAGAAACAAATAGGATATTAGACAAATTTAAAGGTTATCAGGGCTATATTTTTAATTTAGGTCATGGGATTACACCAAACATTAGTCCAGATAAAATCAAACTTTTAACTGACCATATAAGATCTAGATAGATATTTTATTTTTTTTCAGGCCAGAGTCTTATTAAGCCTTCCTGTGCACAAGAAGCTATTAATTCGCCACTCTTTGTAAATATGGATCCTCTAGAAAATCCTCTTGCATTTCGTGTTATCGGGCTATCAATTGAATACAAGAACCAATCGTTTAAATTGAGTTTTTTATGAAACCATATTGCATGATCAAGACTAGCATTTTGAAGGTTCTTAGTTAAAAAATTTACTCCAACCGAGTTATTAGCAGCAGCTATTAATCCCATATCTGATATGTATAAAAGGAATGCTTGTTGAATTTCTTGATCATGAGGGAGTTTTCCTTTTGCTCTTATCCAGGTATTTTTATATGGAGGCATCCTTTTAGGTTCAAAATAATCCTGAATTTCAACAGGTCTCATTTCTATTTCTCTTTGTTTTAAAAACATAGGCATGTCTTTGCTGTCAATGTTGAGCTTTTTTAACAGAATTTCTCTATTTTCTAATTCGTCTTTAAGTTCTTCTGGAGCTGGGACATCAGGAATAGTGATTTCATGCTCTAAGCCATCTTCGTCTTTTTGGAATGAAATAGAGCAACTGAATATAGCCTCTCCATCCTGAAGTGCTTTAACATTTCTTGTAGAAAAACTTTTACCATTACGAATTCTATCAACTGTAAAAATAATAGGCTTTTCCATATCTCCAGGTCTTAAAAAATAAGAATGGAAAGAATGAGCATAATGCTCAACATCAATAGTCTTATATGCAGCAATTAGCGTCTGAGCCATAACTTGACCACCAAATACTCTTCCCCATCCAACATTTTTTCCATTCCAACTATAGATATCTCTATCTACTTTATTTAATGTGAAGAGATTTAATGATTTATCAAGGAGATTTCTTTTTTCATTCATAATATTAAAAGCCTCGACAGTTGAACTGACAAATTTAATGAATTAATCACATGCGCACATCTTACATGTTTTATAAAAAAACTAGAACTTTCATATTTCAAAAAGTATGATGGCCATCTAAGATTATAATGATTGAATAATGACAATTAATAAAAATATAGAATTACCAAATAAACCTAGTCATAAAGTTGAAGTATCAAAAGTATTTAATATTGATACCAAGATGATAGCTAAAGGGTTTGAAGAAAAAACTGAGTGGGTTCCTGAAATAGACGAGGGTTATATTTTTGATAAAGATACCACTCTCTCAATTTTAGCTGGCTTTAATCATAATAGAAGGGTTATGGTTCAGGGTTTTCATGGCACAGGTAAATCAACACATATAGAACAAATTGCTGCTAGGCTGAATTGGCCCTGTGTAAGAATCAATTTAGATAGTCATATCAGCAGAATAGATCTTCTTGGTAAGGATGCAATTAAATTGAAAGATGGGAAGCAAATAACTGAATTTCAAGAAGGTATGCTTCCATGGTCTATTCAGAATCCAGTGGCGTTAGTATTTGATGAGTATGATGCTGGAAGGCCTGATGTTATGTTTGTTATTCAGAGAATTCTTGAAGTCGAGGGCAAACTTACATTACTTGATCAAAATAAAGTTATAAAACCTCATCCATCATTTAGATTATTTGCTACAACAAATACTGTTGGCCTTGGTGACGTTACAGGTCTCTATCATGGAACTCAACAAATAAATCAAGGACAAATGGATAGATGGCATATCTTATCAAGCTTAAATTATTTAGATGAAAATCAAGAACTAAAAGTCGTTTTATCAAAAGTAAATGAATTTAATTCAAACAAAAACAAAGAAATATTAAAAAATATGATTAAGCTAGCAAACCTTACAAGGAACGGATTTGAAAATGGTGATATATCAATCCTTATGTCTCCTAGAACAGTAATTTCATGGGCACAAAACTACAAAATATTTAAAGATATTATTGATTCTTTTAAATTAACTTTTCTTAATAAATGCGATGACCTAGAAAAGCCAATTATTGTTGAATATTTTCAAAGGTGCTTTGATATTGAGATCAATAATTAAAAGATTTTATGGGATGGATTAAAAATAGAGATAGACTTCATGAAGCAGCTCTATCATCCATAAAATCAATCACAAAGAAGAAAGATCTTTCATCAAAAAATGGTATAGCCCAAAGACCGCCATCATTAAATCAAGCTACTATTTCATCGACACCAAGATCTACAAAAGATTTACCATCATGGAGAGGTGAAGCAGATTTTCAATCTTTTTGGCATTTATTTCATAAAGAAAAAAATGACCCACCCCTAACTTTAGCTGCAAGAATTATTTTTAATGAACTGGAAATGTCTCGCACAGAGATATTGGGAGCAAATCTTTACAAGGGTTCAAAGACAAATATTATTAATTATTTAGATAATAAAAGTCTAAATATTGAAGACAGAAAATCTCCAAACTTTTTAGCTTTATGCAGCAATTTATGGCTTAAAGATCTAATGGGATTCAATTTAAAACAATCATCTAAAGATCTAGTTAATGAATTTAATAAAAAATATGAAAATATCGATCTTGATCCTGTTAAAGATAAATTAATTTTAAATATTGAAGATCAAAATGCCTTTGAAAAAACATCACTAGATTTTTTAAAAGCTATCAAACTTCTTAAATCTATTGAAGATAATAATGATGATGATATTGATGAGCCAATTGATCCTCCGGGCAGTACTAATGATATCGAGGAAGATATTAATACTGATGAAAATGAAACTTCAGACTCTGAAACGTCTCTTGAGGATATAAGTATAGACTTTGATGAATCTATTGAACAAGCCTCTGCCATAGCAGATGGAGCATCTATTGAAGAAGAAATTGATGCTTTAGCCTATCCTGAAAATGATTATAAAGGATTTAGTAATAATGATTATTCAATCTTTACAACTGAATTTGATGAAATTATTGAAGCAAAAGATTTAACAACTCCAGACGAATCTATCCGCTTAAGAGCGCAGTTAGATAACTTAATAAAACCCCATCAAACCACAATTGGTAAGTTAGCAAATAGACTTCAAAGACTCTTACTAGCAAAACAAAATACTAACTGGAACTTTAATCTTGATGAAGGAATGCTGGATACTGCAAGATTGCATAGAGTAATTGCAGAGCCAGGTCACCCTTTAAGTTATAAGCAAGAAACAGAAACTAATTTTAAAGATACGGTAGTTACATTATTAATCGATAATTCTGGGTCTATGCGAGGCAGATCTATAAGCTTGGCTGCGATATGTGGAGATATTATTGGGAGCACTCTTGAAAGGTGTCAAATAAAGACAGAGGTATTAGGCTTTACAACAAAAAATTGGAAAGGCGGAGATTCAAAGCAAAAATGGATTGCTGGTGGAAGTTTTGTAAATCCAGGACGTCTAAATGATATACGACATATCATCTATAAAAGTGCTGACAATAGCTGGAGACGAGCAAGAAAATATTTTGGTGCTATGTTAAAAGAAGGACTTCTTAAAGAAAATATAGATGGCGAAGCTCTTGCCTGGTCACATGAACGTTTAATTAAAAGAAATGAGGATAGAAAAATATTAATAGTTATATCTGATGGAGCTCCAGTTGATGACAGCACCCTTTCATCTAATAGAGAAGATTATCTTGATAACCACCTAAAAAAAATTATTGATCAAATAGAGAATGAAAGTCCTGTAGAGCTTCAGGCAATAGGCATTGGTCATGATGTTACAAAATACTATAACAACGCCATTACTATCAACAGAGCAGAAGAACTCGGTGAAGTTCTGCTCGAAGAGTTAACAAAACTTTTCAAGAATTAATATCTATATTACAATTGTTCTATGTTTACACTGTAAACATTGATTAGGAGAACAAATGAAAATTACTAAACAAGCAGGCCCACCAGAAGATTTATTATATTTTGATGACGAGGTCAATTTAACACCACTTCAAGTTGAGGATGTTGTTGAGATATTTAATACCCCTCTTACTGGTTCCTATAATTGGGACTATACGATTGCTGACAATAGAATTAAGAAATTATATGAACTCGGAAAAGAACTTAACTGGAATGGTTCTATAGATTTACAATGGGATTACACTCATCCAGCTGATGAGAAACTCGTTGAACCAGATGAAGAGCTTCCTCATGAAACCTTAGAGGCATATCAAAATCTGACTGAAGAAGAGAAAATTTTATTTGATCGTCATTCTACTGCTGAACTCATGAGCCAATTCCTTCATGGGGAACAAGGCGCTCTTCTTGTAGCTTCTCAATTAGCATCATGTGCTCCCACTTATAACGCAAAGCTTTACGCAGCATCACAAACATTTGATGAGGCCAGACACGTAGAGGTTTTTAATAGATATCTTCAAGAAAAAATAGGCATCCACTACCCAATAAATCCAGCATTAAAAACATTACTAGATAAAATTCTTACTGATGAAAGATGGGATTTAAAATTCATTGGCATGCAAATTATTATAGAAGGACTTGCACTTGCAGCATTTCAAATGCTTAAAACAATTACAAAAGATCCATTATTAAAACAATTACTTCATTATGTTGTTCGCGATGAAGCAAGGCATGTTACTTTTGGCATTAACTATCTTGAAGATTATATAAAAACACTTTCTCCTGAAGAAATTGAGGATAGGGCCGAGTTTGCATATGAGGCATGTGTTATTTCTAGAGAAAGGTTAATTAATACAAAATCAGAACAAAAGTTTTTAGGAATGTCTGCTGAGGAAGCGCGAGAATTTCAATTAAATACAAAAACTTTTGATATGTTTAGAAATTTCCTATTTTCTAGAGTGATTCCTAATCTCTCAAGAATAGGTCTCTTAACAGATAATGTTAGGCCAAAATTTGAAGCGTTAGGATTGCTTGAGTATGAGCATGCACCTGATGATTTTGAATGCGATTGGACTGAGTTAAAAAAACCTTTAGAAACTTTTGATAAGATACCAGAAGCCATCTAGATTTTTCTTTCTTCTTCTCTTTAGCTTTTATAGTTTTTCTGAAACTATAATAATTTACCCATCTGAAGATCCTTACACTGAAATTCAAGAGGCTTTAATTCTTGCAAATTCTGGAGATATCATTCGAATAACCGAGGGTTTATATGAGCTTGAAGATAGTCTATCAATTGATGTTGATGGGTTAATTCTTGAAGGAGATGGAATAAATAAAACTATTTTATCCTTTAAAAATCAACTTTCGGGGGCGCAAGGACTTTCAGTAACATCAGACAGGGTTACGCTTCGTGATTTTGCTGTTGAAGATGCAAAAGGAGATGCTATTAAGGTAAAGGGTGTTACTGATATTAGCTTTATTAGAGTTAGAACTGAGTGGACAAACGGTCCAGATGAACTTAATGGTGCTTATGGGCTTTATCCGGTTGAGTCTAAAAATGTTCTCATAGATTCATGTATTGCCATTGGTGCATCTGATGCTGGTATTTATGTTGGTCAATCTGAAAATATAATAGTTAAAAATTCTAGAGCGGAATTTAATGTTGCTGGAATTGAAATTGAAAACTCTTATTATGCAGATGTTTATAATAATCATGCCGAAAATAATACTGGTGGTATCTTAGTATTTGATTTACCCGATATACCTCAACAAGGTGGGCATCACGTAAGAGTCTTTAAAAATAAATCTATTAATAATAATACTGATAATTTTGCACCCGAAGGAAATATTGTTGGTGAAGTTCCAAGGGGAACTGGGATAATCATCCAGGCTAACTCCCATGTCGAGATTTTTGATAATGATATTGGTGGCAACGATACTGTAAATATAGCTGTAGTGACTTATGGTTATGAGACTAATGATGAAAACTATTATCCTCATCCAAAAAATATTCAAATACATAATAATCGCTTTACAAAATCAGGTTTAAATCCTGATCTGCAAACAGGAGAATTGGCAAAAATATTATTTGAACTATCGGATGGTGATATGCCTGATATATTCTGGGATGGCATTATTCCTTTAAAGCAAATGATTTTTGGTCAACCAACTGACGAAAAAATAGTGCTTAATAAAAATGGTGATGCAACTTTTTTAACAATTAATCCCATTAAGTATATGCTCCCTTTTTTTGATCCTGTTGAAAGAAATAGTGAGGAATATTCAGGCAAAATTAACCCTCTACCACCGGTTACATTTAGTGAAGAATTGTAAAAATATACTTCTATTTTGTTTTCTTTTTACATTAAGTTTTGAATCATTTACTTCTGTTCGAGATGAAATTTTACAATTAAAAAAGCCACCGCTTAAGCTTTCAGCCTATGGCTTTTTTGAAGATATGCAATCTCAGTTGCCATCTGAAAATGTTCTTCCTTATACTTTAGAAAGTGCATTATTTTCAGATTATGCAGATAAGCTAAGATTTATTTACCTGCCAGATAAAGGATTTGCTAAAAATGTACCTGATAAAGTGTTTGACTTCCCAAATGGCACTGCTTTAATTAAAACTTTTGCATATCTTAATAACCACACCAACTCCAACTTACCTGCTCAATTATTAGAAACAAGACTTCTTATAAAAAAAGATGGGGAATGGTCAAATATTAGTTATGTTTGGAATGAGTCGCAAAATGAAGCATTTTTAAGCATTGCAGGAAAAACTATACCAACAAAATTTGTTAACAATAATGGTGGACTTCAAGATGTTAGGTACAGAGTTCCAAATATTAATCAATGCAAAGAGTGTCATCAGGCCAATAAGGAAATTACCCCAATAGGACCTAAGTCTAGAAATTTAAATATAGTTTATGCCTATCAGGAAGGCTCAATGAATCAGCTAGAAAAATGGCATGAGCTTGGATGGATTGATAATAATTATCAAACCAAATCAATGGTAGATTGGGCAGACCAAAATGCTAGCTTAGATGGCAGAGCAAGATCATACCTTGATATTAATTGTGGTCATTGTCATATAGAGGGGGGATCGGCAGATACAAGCGGTCTATATTTAAGCTTTAATGAAAATAGGAAAATAAGCCTTGGTTTTTATAAAAAACCAGTAGCAACTGGAAGAGCAAGTAATAATCTTAAATATTCTATAGTTCCTGGCAAACCAGAGGAATCTATTTTACTTTATAGAATGCAATCGCTGGATCCAGGAATAATGATGCCTGAATCTGGAAGAGCCTTACAGCATTCTGAAGCCATAGAACTAGTAAGCAAATGGATTAAAAACCTATAAAATAGCTTTAAATTTGGTATAAAGACCATATCTATTTATTATATATACCTAATATTAAGGAGAAGTTGATATGTCTAAACATTCTGCATTAAATACATTTGGTAGATCAGGGAATCCTGCTTTTACAAAAAACTTTACTGGTTCGTCTTATGATCTGCCATTAGAACAAAGAATGACACTTGATGGGGCTGTAAATAAAACAGGAATTTTGCTTGCATTATGTTTTACTGGCGGTTTTATAGGTTGGAATATTCCAGCATTAATGATACCTGGAGCCATTATTGGTTTTATTTTAGCTATGGTGACAATCTTTAGAAGTCCTTCAAAAGCTGGATCAACAGCTCCTCTATACTCTCTTTCTCAAGGTATTTTTTTAGGGGGCATTACCATGTTTTTTGAAGCTCAATTCCCTGGTATTGCAATCCAGGCAATTGGATTAACTTTTGGGATACTAGCTTCTTTATTATTTTGTTATAAAAGCGGATTAATTAAACCCACTGAAAATTTTAAATTAATGGTTTTTTCAGCCACCATGGGTATTGCTCTACTTTATGTTATTAGTATCATGATGAACTTATTTGGTGGTGCTGGTATTAGTTTAATTCATTCTAATGGTCTAGCAGGAATAGGTTTTTCTTTGTTTGTTGTTGCTATTGCTGCACTAAATTTAGTTTTAGATTTTGACTTTATAGAAGAAGGAGCTGAAAAAGGAATGCCAAGGTATATGGAGTGGTATGGTGCTTTCTCGTTAATGGTCACGTTAATATGGCTTTACATGGAAATATTAAGACTGCTTGCAAAGCTAAGAAGCCGGTAAAGAAATTTGAATACTGTAATATTTGGCGGTTTAGCAATTCTTTCTCTTTTTGTTTTCTTTAATCTGGGCAAGGTTAAAGCATCAAGGAAACAAACAGACAGATCAAATCGAATAAATAGATTTGGTAATCGCAATAAAACTAATATTATTGAAGGAGAATCAAAGGAAATTATTGAAAATGAAAAACAAGATAAATAAATTTCTTTTTTTAGCCGTATTGGTTGTGGTAGTTTCACAAAATATCAATGCTGATAATGCTCCAATAATTCAACCAGGGGCTCCTGGAGAGGACTCAAAAATTCTTGATCCAAGCATTGCATCAAATATAGCTGGAGCTAGTTACGTTGAAGCAGATGTAAATTTCTTAAAAGGGATGATTATTCATCATCAACAAGCAATAGTTATGTCAAAGCTTGCTGGTAAGAGAACTAATAATAAGACGATTATTGATTTAGCAAACAGAATTGATGTTTCTCAAGAAGATGAAATTAATTTTATGGAAAGTTGGCTAAATTCAAGAAAAGAAATAACTCCTCACATGTCTCATGATCATCATATGCATATGGAAATGGCTGGCATGGCTTCACCTCAACAACTAAAAAGTCTAGAAAATTCAGAGAGTACTGATTTTGACAGATTGTTTCTTCAGTTAATGATAGCTCATCATGATGGGGCTCTTGAGATGGTTAAAGAATTAAAGAAATATCCTGGATCGGCAAATGAACCATTATTAAATGAGTTTGTTTCTGATTTAATTAATGATCAGGGCGTTGAAATTGAGAGAATGAATGTAATTGCTGTTAATTTATCAGATGATCCAAGATCTGGATTAACTCCAGGTCTTTTTATTGCTGATGAAGCTATATCAAATCTTGAACTAATTGCCTCTTTAAGAAAACCAACAGGATTTTTTGATCCAGATAATCCCGAATCAAGAGGTGCAGAAGATCCTACAAAAGATCTTGATGATGACAAAGAATTAACTACATTAGAGAAATCAAGAGCACTCAAATCTCCTATTCTAAGTTTTGCTAATACTGATATGGCCTTTAGAAATGATCTCTTAGTTGCTGGGAATTATCATGGTTTTAACATGTATAAAATTAATGAGGATGGTATACCCAACCTTATTTCATCAATAGTCTGTCCTGGAGGGCAAGGTGATGTATCAATTGTTGGTAATTTATTAATTATGTCAGTTGAGCAAATTAGAAGCAGAATTGATTGCGGCTCAAATGGCGTAGGAAAGGATGCTAGCTCCGATAGATTTAGAGGTATTAGAATTTTTGATATTTCTGATCTTGCAAAACCAAAACAAGTTGGTGCAGTTCAAACCTGCAGAGGTTCTCACACACATTCTGTTGTATCTGGTCCATCTAAAGATGGAAAAATAATAGTTTATAACTCAGGAACATCAAGTGTGAGAGATGAAGAAGAGATGGAAGAATGTATTGGTAATATTCCTGGAGATCAAAGAACTGCTTTATTTAGGATTGATATAATTGAAATTCCTATATCTGATCCATCAAAATCTAAAATAGTAAGTAGTCCTACGGTATTTGCTGATCCAGAAACTGGTGCACTCGGTGGTTTGTGGGAAGGTGGAGATCATGGTGATGATACTCAAGATACTAAAAGGACTGATCAATGTCATGATATTACTGTTTTCCCTTCTTTAAATATTGCTGCTGGTGCTTGTTCAGGCAATGGCATACTTTTTGATATAAGCGATCCTTATAATCCTTCAAGATTAGACGTGGTCACCGATACCGGTTTTGCATATTGGCATTCTGCTACATTTAATAATGATGGTACTAAGATAGTTTTTACTGATGAATGGGGTGGCGGAGGAAGAGCAAGATGTAGAGCTTGGGATCCACTAGATTGGGGTGCAGATGCCATTTATGACATTGTAGATAATAAACTTGAGTTTAGGAGTCATTACAAGATGCCCGCACCACAGGTTGAAACAGAAAATTGTGTTGCTCATAATGGCTCCATTATTCCTGTGCAAGATAAAGATATTTTTGTTCAGGCATGGTATCAAGGTGGCATTTCAGTAATGGACTTTACAGATTCTTCAAACCCTAAAGAGATAGCATATTTTGATAGAGGGCCAATAGATAAAGATATTTTAATAACAGGTGGTTATTGGTCAGCATATTATTATGATGGGTATATTTATGGCACTGAAATTACAAGAGGTCTTGACGTATTTCGATTGATCCCAAGTGAATTTTTAAGCCAAAAAGAAATAGATCAAGCATCAAATGCCTACCCTCTTCAAGGCCCAATGGTTTTTAATCCTCAACAACAAATTCCAATGATTTGGCCAGAATCAATCTCAGGGCGATAGCATTTAGGTATTAATATCATGAAATTGGCTTTTGATTTTGGCATTACAAATACAGATGTAGTCTCGTATAAAGATGGAGAAATGAAATTCTTTTCAATGCCATCTGAAACAATTAATAACAATTTTTTAGACAAGCTATTACTTAATGCAGAAATTGAGCTAAAAGATATAGATGCAATTGCAGTTACTGGTGGTAAATCTAGTGATTTAGAAGATACTTTTAAAACTATTCCTATAGTAAAAGTTAATGAAGTAGAGGCAATAGGTTATGGTGCAAAAGATTTGTACAATATTTCTGAATCCAATTACCTTGTTGTAAGCTGTGGCACCGGGACAGCATGTGTTGCATCAATTGATAATGAATTTCATCATATGGGAGGAATATCAGTTGGAGGCGGTATGCTGCAAGGACTAAGTAATCTAATTCTTGGTGAAGAAAATGCAGAAAAAATTAATACCCTCGCTGCAGAAGGTGATAAAGATAAATTAGACTCATTAATAGGCGAGGTTGTTAATGATATTGGCTCTTTACATCCAGAAATTACAGCATCTAATTTTGCTAAAGCTAGATATAGTAATGATTTTTCAGAAGAAGATATAAGCTCATCTTTATGCAATATGGTTGGTGAAGTTATTGGAACTGTTTCATATTTGAATGGCTTAATGATTGATGTATCAAAAATTTATTTTATAGGAAGAGTTTCTTTATTGGATTCCGTGAGGAGTGGAATAGATAAACGACTAAAGCTTGTAAATATTTCAGGGCAGTATGCAAAGAACAGAGAATTTGGAAATGCTATTGGTGCTATTGCATATTTGAATGCCAATACCTAAAATGTAAATAATTACCAAAAATATATAATGATCGTTACAGACAAGTCATCAATAATCACTTTTGCAGTCCCAGTATTTCTCCTGCTGATTGTTATAGAGTATTGTTATGGTAAATATAAAGGTAAGAATACATATAGATTGAATGATACATTCACTAGTCTTTCCTTGGGGATGATTAGTAGATACCCAACAATGTTAAACCTTGGAATGCAAAGTTTAATTTTTGTTTATATAAGCAAATATCTTAATGTTGGACTTTTATCTGTAAAGAACCCGCTTACATGGGTAATAGCTTTTCTTTTATACGATTTATCTTACTACTGGATGCATAGAATGCATCATGAAATCAAAATATTGTGGGCCACGCACAGCGTTCATCATCATGGCGAAGACTATAATTTAGCAACAGCTTTAAGACAAACAAGTACTGGATGGCTATGGAAATGGATTTTTTATTTACCAATGATAATTCTAGGTATTCCGGGTGAGGTTTTTATAACTGTAGCAGGTATAAACCTAGTTTATCAATTTTGGGTTCATACTGAGCATATAGGACACCTTGGTTTTTTAGAAAAGATCTTTATAACTCCTATGAATCACGGTATTCATCATGCAAAAAATAAAGAGTACATTGATGCTAACTATGGTGGGGTTTTTATTATATGGGATCGAATGTTTGGAACGTATACAGCCAGAATGCCAGATGTAGAACCAGTTTATGGAACTGTTAGCGCTCTCCAGAGTTGGAATCCTATATGGGCTAATTTCCAGATATTTACAACTATGGTCAAAGATACTATTAAAACTAAAAAGTATAGTGATAAGGTTAAGGTATGGTTTTCTAAAACGTATTGGAGACCAGAGGATTGTATTGAAACAAAAGATCCTAAAGAATTCTATGTAAAATTTAATCCAGTTATTACCAATGACATAAAAGTATTTAGTTTCCTTCAACTTCTATTTACCAGCATTGTTTCTGGGTCTGTTTTATTTTTCTTTGCAGAATATAATTACAATGAAATTATAGTTTTTGGTTTAGCTATAACACTGCTTAGTTCTATGACTGGGTTATTGTTGGAAGGTAAAAGATATATGTACTTCGTAATCTTCAATGTTTCTATTGCAGGTATATTGGCAATAGAATTTTTAGGAGTTCTTAATACCAATATTCTTTCAACAAATCTATTAACTAGTCAGTTATATGTAAATATTATTGCGGTTAGCTTGTTATTTATTTACCAAGGTTATCAAAGTTATTCTGCTGTTAGAATAAGATAAAAATTTATCCCTTTACTTTGATGTTGGTTTTGCAGGAACTCCTGCAACAGTAGAGTTTTCTGGAACATCCTTCAATACCAAACTACCTGCAGCAACAATAGAACCCTCACCAATTGTAATGTCGCCCAATACTGTACTTGCAGCAAAAATTGAAGCGCCTTTTTTAATGTTAGGGTGTCTTTTGCCTGATTCAAAACCCTTTCCACCCAAAGTCACTCCCTGAAAAATGGATACCTCAGATTCAATTACAGTTGTTTCTCCGATAACAACTCCTGTAGCATGGTCAATCATTACCGCACCAGCAATTTTTGCAGCTGGATGAATATCAACTCCAAAAACTTCAGAAGCCCTATTTTGAAGAAATAATGCCATAGTATGACGCTCATTATTCCATAAACAATGTGCAGCTCTATAAGTTGCTAAACCCAAGAAACCTTTATAAAACAATAATGGTGTTGAAAAATATTTACATGCGGGATCATGGTCTTTAAAAAATTTAATATCCTGTTCTAGCGCTTCTTCAATACCCTCACAGTCTCGATATACATCTAAAATAAATTTTTTAATGTCCATTGCTGACAATGCGTCGCTATGAAGTTTTGATGCAAGAATTGAAGCAACAGCACCTAATAAATCTTTTTGAGAAAGGACTAATGAGTACAAAAAAGCCCCTAAAGATGGCTCAGCATCAACCCTGAGAGTTATCTCATTTTGAATTTTTGTCCACAACTCTCTATCCATAATTAAAGGATTATATGCTTATTATGAAATTTAAAAAGCTCGGGTGCTAATAAAGCACCCAAGATATTATTTATTGAATATCAAATCGATCAGCATTCATCACTTTATTCCATGCAGAAATAAAATCACAAACAAACTTATCACCCGAATCACTTGATGCATAGACTTCTGCTAATGCTCTTAATTGTGAATTAGATCCAAAAACAAGATCTGATCTTGTAGCTGCTCTGACCTTTTCACCCGAAGATCTATTAAATGCTTCGTATGAATTTCCAGTTCCATTCGGCTTCCACTCTACAGACATATCCAATAAAGTATCAAAATAGTCATTAGTCATTGTGTCTGTATTTTCAGTGAAGACACCATATCCGGATGCACTTATACCTAAAGATCTCATACCGCCAACCAGAACTGTCATTTCAGGTGCAGTAAGATTTAAAAGCTGTGCTTTATCTAACATCATCTCTTCTGGTGAAACATTAACACCTGATTTGTGGAAATTCCTAAAACCATCAGAGTGTGGCTCAAGTACTGCAAAAGATTCTGCATCTGTTTGTTCTTGAGTTGCATCGCCTCTTCCTGGGGTAAATGGAACTTTTGAACCAGATGCCATTTCAATACCCACATTACCACCCAAAACGATAACATCTGCAACTGAAGCTCCAGTATCTGATGAAATATTTTCATAAATACCTAATACTTTATTTAGCTGTTCTGGTTTGTTAGCTTCCCAATCTTTTTGTGGAGCTAATCTAATTCTAGAACCATTAGCTCCACCCCTCATATCTGAATGTCTGTATGTTGAAGCGCTAGCCCATGCTGTTTCAACCATTTCTTGAATAGTTAAACCACTATTTTTAATAGCTTCTGATACAGAATCTACATCATAATCTGTATTACCAGCTGGAACTGGATCCATCCATATTCTCTCTTCACTAGGAACTTCTGGTCCTACATATCTTGTCTTCGGGCCCATATCTCTATGAAGAAGTTTGAACCAAGCTTCAGCAAAAGCATCTGCAAATTCTTCAGGATTCTCGTGAAAATGTTTAGATATTTTTTTATATTCGGGGTCTTCACGAAGAGCGATATCTGCAGTTGTCATCATTGTTGGGACTTTTACAGAAGCATCTTCTGCATCTGGGGCTAAATCTTCATCTGCAGGATTAATTGCATGCCACACTTTTGCTCCAGCAGGAGTATCAACTAGCTCCCATTCATATCCAAATAGTAAATCAAAATAACCGTTATCCCATTGCGTAGGATTTGCAGTCCATGCACCCTCAAAGCCACTGGTAATGGTATCTCTTCCTTTGCCTGAAGCATAAGAACTCATCCAACCTAAGCCCATTTCTTCTGGTGCTGCACCTTCTGGTTCTACTCCAACATTAGAATCGGGACCTGCTCCATGGCCTTTGCCAAATGTATGGCCACCAGCAACCAAAGCTACAGTCTCATAGTCATTCATTGCCATTCTTCCAAAGGTTGTTCGAATATCATGTGCGCTTGCTAATGGATCTGGATTTCCATCAGGTCCTTGAGGATTGACATAAATTAAACCCATTTGAACAGCGCCAAGAGGCATGTCTAATGATTCTCTTTCGTCATTGTTTTCATAACGATTATTTTCAAGCCACTCTTTTTCTAGACCCCAATGTATATCTTCTTCTGGAGCCCATATATCAGGACGCCCGCCACTGAATCCAAAGGTTTTACCTCCCATAGACTCTATAGCAACATTACCTGCAAGAATTAATAAATCAGCCCAACTAATTTGTTGTCCATATTTTTGTTTAATTGGCCAAAGCAATCTTCTTGCTTTGTCTAAATTACCATTATCTGGCCAACTATTAAGAGGTGCGAAACGTTGTGCTCCAGTACCACCGCCGCCTCTTCCATCTGTACTTCTATATGTACCAGCAGCGTGCCAAGTCATTCTAATAAAGAAAGGTCCATAATGGCCATAATCTGCAGGCCACCACTCTTGTGAATCTGTCATTAAATCATTTAAATCTTTTTTTAATGCATCGTAGTCAATTTTTGCAAATTCTTCTTTGTAATCAAAACCATTTTCCATAGGGTTTGATTTTTCATCGTGCTGATGAAGAATATTAAGATTTAAGTTATTTGGCCACCAATCACGAACAGATGTACTACTTTCACTACTATTAGTAGTTGCAGCTCCATGCATGACAGGACATTTACCTTGTGTTTCGTTACTCATTTTTCCTCCAAAGAATTGTGCTTAGTTTTGAGTTAATTATACTTTAACTAATTTTTATATATTGATAAATATACTATTAATGTACTTTATGTTCGATTAAAATATACATAAATGTTCTCTATCAAGCAATTAAATTATGCACTTGCAGTCGCCAAGAGATTACACTTCAAAAAAGCAGCCGATGATTGTTTTGTATCTCCTTCAACTCTAAGTAATGCGATTACAGAACTAGAAAATCAAATAGGTTTTAAAGTTTTTGAAAGAACAAATAAGAAAGTTATAGTCACTAGTCTTGGTTTAGAGCTTCTTAAAAAAGCTGAAACAATTCAATTTCATATCGAAGATATAAAAAATCTTGGTGAAAAACAAAAAGCTCCACTAAGCTCTCCGTTAACAATTGGAATTATTCCAACTATAGGCCCATATTTACTTCCTTTAGTTCTACCAAAATTAAAAAAATATCATCCAAATCTAAACTTAAAAATCTTGGAGGGTAAATCTAGCTCATTAGTACAAAAAGTTAATGATGGAGACCTGGATATGGCCATTCTTGCTCTTCCATATAATTTAAGAGGGTTATTATCTTTTAAATTTTGGGAAGAAAACTTTTATTATGTAAGTCACAAAAAGAATAACTATAAGAAAGTTGTAAAAGCAAAAGATATTAATTTTTCAGAATTAATGTTACTCGATGATGGGCATTGTTTAAAAAATCATGTGCTGGCCGCATGTAAAATTAATGATAATCAGCAATTTTCGATGGAAGCATCCAGTCTAGCTACCTTGATTCAATTAGTTGCTAATAATATGGGTTCAACTCTTGTACCCCATATGTCAATTAAGCATTTAATTAATACCAATTCGATGATCAAAAAGGCCATACTAAATGAGCCTGGCCCACATAGAGAGCTTGCTATAATTGTAAGGCAGACTTATTCAGACAGAGAAAATGTGCTGCTTTTGAGGGATATTTTTATAAAAGAGTTAGAAAAGTATTCGAAAAATATTCAATAAAAAATGGTGGAGCTACGCGGGATCGAACCGCGGACCCCCTGCTTGCAAAGCAGGTGCTCTCCCAGCTGAGCTATAGCCCCATTTTAAGAATGAGTATTGTACTTGAAATTATTTAAATTTGTATAGTTATTAAAATAAAGGGGTGAGCAATGTCACCCCGCAATCTTTTTGGCGTATCTAACACCCCTCTCCACAAAAATTAAAACTTATATGAAAAACCAACTTTTATAGTTCTAGGTTTTTGAGATCTCGCGCCTTCAGATGGAGCTCTAGATATTATATTCTCATCATCTGTGATGTTTTCAAGAACCATGTAAACATCCATAGAATCATTTAAAGCTTTTCTTAAATTTACATCAACAATAGTATGAGATTCAATAATGTTGTAAGTTCCGCATGCTGCAATTGAGCATGAAGACCCAATATCAATTAACCTTATATTGCCACTCAAGCCACTATCAGCAACAAAACCTGCAACCAAAGTCATTGAAGTATCTGGTATATATGGCAACTCATCACCAGCAGCAACTGTTCCGAAGTAGTCACTATCGGAGCTATTTTGAAACTCTGAATCAGTTGACGTATAACTTAATGCTATTGGATAAGAAACTCCTTTACCTTCAAATATCCATGAACCAGTTATTTCTAGACCAGAAACATCAGCCTCTCCCCCAGAAAATACAGCCGATTCAGTTGGATCGCATGCAACACCTGTAACCTGAGTACATTCAGCAGATAGATTTGAGTATTCACTTGAAAAGTAGAATGCTTCTATATTGGTAGTACCATCAGAATATCTCATGCCTAATTCCATATTGTCTGCTTTTTCTGGCTCCGCTCCAAACATAGGAGTCATACCTTCATGGAAACCAGCAACCAGAACAACATTGTCATTAAGCTCATAAGTAGCTCCAACACTTGATGTTGTATGATCGTTTGTAGCAAAGGTATCTCTATTATCAGCTTCGCCGGTTCTAACTAGTGTTAAATTTGGTCCTGCAGGATCTGACCATCTTCTGTGACGTTGATCATAATCTTCTGATCTATATCCTAGTGTTACAGCAAGCTTACCAAAATCCATTGTATCTTCTAAATAATATGAAGTTGCACTTGATTCTCTTAATCTGTTGTTACTATTATTTAAACCAACATAGCCATACAGGGCTGATAAAGAGCCATCTGCAGCTTGATCTGCATATTCATGAGCCTGTACTCTACTCTCTGAATCTTCCATATCTCTATATCCAAGAGTTAAAGCATGTATACCCATTTGTGTTGAAACATTAAATTGATAACCTTCATTAGTGTAGAACCTGTTATTGTGTTTATATTCTATTTCAACAGCAAGTTTGCCATCTAAAATTGCCTGAGCATTAGCACTACCATTATTAGCATCACTAATGAGTTCATTTATGTCGTCTTGCTCTCCATGTTCTTTATCATTATTGAAATCACTAACTTTGAACCAATCCCTATGATAGTCGTTCTGCCATGAAGTAAATACAATATCAAAATTATCAAAATCGCCAACATAAGTTAATGAAGTTTGCTCACCATCATTCATCATTTTGTCGTAAACAGTTGCTCCATATCTCATTCTTGGATTCGCTCTAAAGCTTGCTTGTGATAAACCAACATAGGATTGATTTGAAGTTTCATCCAAATCAACCATTTTCAGTGTTAAGGAGTGATTACCAGATTCATATCTAGCCTTAATTACAACATCAGACTTATCAAAACCTGTATCCCCACCAACATTTGCAATAGAGTCATAACCGTCACTTGCATGATCATGGATTTCAACAAGACCGCCAAAGCTGCCTGAAGTTCCACCATAATAAGCGTGTGTTCTAGTCATTCCATTCTCGCCTAACTCTTGAATGAATTTGCCTGAGTTGACTTCTGGTATTGGAGTACTGATTAAGTTAATAGCTCCTCCAATTGTTTGAGGACCCTGAGACACTGCAGCGGGTCCTTTAAGAACTTCAACAGAATGAATTCTGCCTGTTGTTGGGAAGTAGTATGCAGCAGAAGAAGTATATGGTGAAGGAGCTACAAGAACACCATCTTCCATAATAGTAACTTTTCCTGATCTTTCTATTGCCGTTCCTCTTATAGAAATGTTTGGTCTTAAACCATAACCTTCCTCAGTTCTCATATACATACCAGGCACTGCAGATAATATTTTTGCAATGTCAGTATCCATAGCTTTTTCTAAATCTTCATTTGAAATAACTGCACCAGAGCCGGCTAGAGCTTTAACGTCTTCTTTTGAGCCTATTATTGTTACAGACTCAACTTCCATGATGGTTTCAGCATTTGCGGTGAAAGTTATTAATACTGATGTTAAAACTAATGTAGCTACTAAGATCAAAGGTGATATTTCTTCTGCAACTTTCTTATAAACTTTATTCATTTTTTTCCTTTATTTTATATAGCTCTTAAAAGTTACCAACTCTTCCAGATATTTTGATCATTAAAGACTAAATCACCAAAAAAAAGCACACTATTTTTAGGGGAACAATAGCCGGTAATCTTCAAGAGATGTAAATGATAATGAGAATGATTCTCATTTGCAAGTAGAATTTATAAAAAAGTTATATTTTTTTTAAAAATACCGTAAATGTAAGAGTTTGAGCGAATTAAATTATTTATTTCCACGAATCATGAAATATATAGACAGCATAAATAAGAATATTTGCTCACTTGTAAGAAGTTTTATAGGAGGCCATACAAACCAATCAGGGTGTCCAAAATAGAAAATATTAATCATTAAAATGAATAGTGCAAAGCCTGATAACCTTGTGATGAAATGCCCTGCTTGAGTTGCAAATAATCCAATTAATCCTCCAAGGATAATTCCTACTCCACCAAATATTTCAATAAAGATAACAAGGGAAACAATTAGCTCTGGAAATGGCATAAACATACTCTCGAACCATGTGACCATCCTATGTTGCTCCTCCATCATAAATGGAGCTGGTAATTTCTTATAACCATGAATAAAAAATGCTACTCCAAGAGCAATCCTAAAAAACCAAGGAGCTAAGTTATAAAAGGGATTCGTTATTGAATCTAATCTGGTATTAATTTTTTTCATATTTATTTTTAATTTTCTAAAAGTATATCCTTGTCATTGCAAAGAGCAAATCCATTAATTCCAATAAAACGATCTAACTCATCATGACCAATATTAATGTGTGCATAAATTTGTCCAGTTGCTGATACCTTTTCTTCATTAACACACCCCATACTAAATAATTTAGATCTTATGCTTCCCATTGATGCTTCAAGTGAAACCCATCCTTTGTATATACCATTAAATAGTTCTGTATTTATTAAATTTCTAAGATCATCGATACCAATATTCTTTTCTGCAGATATCGAGACTTCTTGTTTTTCTTTATTAAAAATTTTTTTCTGTGTATAACCCTCTTTTAAATCGCATTTATTATTTACTCTAATTTGAGGGATAGATTGTAAATTTAGATCATCAAGTATTTTATTAACTTCTACTTCTTTTTGTTTATTATCAATATCAGATATATCTACTACATGAAGTAATAAATCTGCAGATCTCAATTCATCAAGAGTTGCTTTAAAAGACTCTATTAATTGGGTTGGTAATTGTGAGATAAACCCAACAGTATCTGAGAATAGTATTGGCCCTAGTTCAGGATCAATATTTTTTCTAGTAACAGAATCCAAAGTTGCAAAAAGTTTATCTTCGGCTTGTTGAGAACTATTAGTTAGAGAATTAAATAAGGTAGTTTTGCCGGCATTTGTATATCCAACTAAAGCAACTAATTTATTTCTACTCTTTTTTCTAGAATAGCTATTAAGTTGTTTCTGTTTGTGTGCTTTGTCAAGACGAGCTTTTAATCGTTTGATTCTGTGACCAATGAGACGTCTATCTGTTTCAAGCTGAGTTTCACCAGGGCCTCTAAGACCAATACCACCCTTTTGTCTCTCAAGGTGAGTCCACCCTCTTATTAGTCTTGTTGAAAGATGGTTTAATTGAGCAAGCTCAACTTGAAGCTTGCCAATGTGAGTTGTTGCTCTTGATGCAAAAATATCTAATATCAGCTCAGCCTTATCTATGACTCTTACTTTTAGTTTTAGCTCTAGATTTCTAGCCTGTGAGGCTGAGAGTTGATGATTAACAATTACAAGTTCGGCACATGAGGATTCGACTAGAAGTTTAATTTCATCTAATTTACCTTTGCTAATAAAATGACTTATAGATGGCTTACTTTGCTTGCTAATGCTTTTGCCAACTATTTCTGCTCCAGCCGAGTTCACTAACTCGTTAAATTCTTCAAAAATATTTTCTAGCTCATCTCCAGTTTTAAGAGATTCTATGTCTAAGAAAATTATTAATGTTTTAGGTATTTGAGTTTGATCAACAATCATATGTATAAGAATATTGTAGAGATTTTATAAAAATTTGTTACTATTAAATTAATATCATTAAAAATTCTTTTTGGAGATTATTTATAGATAAAGGTGAAAGAGCAAAAAAATCAGCAAATGCTAGCTCAAAGAGAAAAGCTGTAAGAGAAATTAAGAAAAAAAAGCTTAATAAGATTTACAGAGAATTACGAAAAGCTCGAAAAAAATAAAGTAAAGCTTTGAACATAGTATTCGAATTATACTTTTAAAAAGTAATAGGGATTTATATAACTTAAAAATGATAGATAAAATATTAGAATCGATTAGTGAAAAGCTAGACAAATATATTCCATTAATAATTGCTCTACTGACTTTATTTATCGCGACTCAAGTCTAACTAAAATTTCTTTTTTTGGCTCTCGCACTTCCCCGAGGCTGTAATTTCTACTTTAGGATTTTTGTTCTTAGTGCCATCTTTTTTATTTAACCAAATATCTCCTGACATTTGCCCCTTACCTGTGAACCAGTTGAATGTATTAGATATTCTATAGGCGCCAACTTTATAATCTGTAAAAATTGGATGCGTTTCATCGACTTCCATGGAATGAACTACATTAATGCCGGTATTAGATTTTGTTGCTGACCATTCTGCTTCAGGATTGATCCATGCAGGAGATGGCTCAAGTGTATGTGTTAAAGATTTAAATGTTTCTTTATCTGAATCGACTTCCCAATACTGAACAATATAAATTCTATCTTTTTGCCAATCCTCCTCAGCAAAATTTGTTTTTGCTCTTTGAAGCAAAAACAATGACTGTTGTGTTTGGCGAGCAAGATTTTTAAAAAGTTCAATACCCTCTGATAGATAAGTTTTTTTAATATCTTTATAGGTAACAGAATAGGTTCCCTCTAATTCGCACAAGATTTTACTAGTTTCTGCAATTGCAGGAAAAGATAAAAAAAATACTATAAGAAATCTCATAAAAAACATTCTAATTTATAAGATGTTCAAATACTATGACTCTTCATGAAATGAAGAGTCACTCGTATTTAATTTCTACTTAAGCTTTATCTCCGTACTCTTGCATATGCTTAGCTGTTCTTTCGTTTGTTCCATACATAAAGTGATTTGCCATTTTTTCTCTATACTTGCTTGCAGGAACTGTTCTACCTACAGCTTCAGCAACCTCTCTTTGATGCATTGGTGTCGCCCCACAACACACACCCAATAATTTAATTCCAATTCTATTAACTTCTTCAAAAAAAGCACGCATCTCATACCTATTACAATACAAAGGATCAAGTGCAGTAGGGAAAGTTCTTCCATGGGGTGCCTGGCATGTACAACCATTATTATCAGGCAAGTTAAAAAATGTAGGGTTTTCTTCTGTTGTTCTAAACGGAAGAGGTAATGCAGCCATATGGCAAGTTATGGCTTCTCTTATTTCTTTAAGATATGGCAACATAGTCGCAGGCCCTCTAAAACAATTCATCCCAACAACATCAGCACCTCTTTGCTCTAGCTCTTTACATGTATCAACAATCGAAACACCATCTCTCATTATATTTTCAGCCATTGGAGCTATGTTAATTACTGCAGGTAGTCCTGATTTCTTGATTATTTCAAGTGCTTTGTAAGCTTCTTCTGCATAATAAAAAGTCTCACCCATAACAAGATCTGCGCCCTCATCGACTGCCCAATCTACCATTTCAGTAAACATGCGCTCTACTTCAAGGTGAGAGTTTTTATCATCTTGTTCCCATATATTTGAATTAGAAATATTGCCAGACATTAGATTTGGTTCTCCGCCATCTATTGGGTTGTCAGCAATTTTTTTTGCTATCTTTAGAGCGGATCTGTTTAAGGGCTCTAAAAGCTCTTCTTGCCCTATCACTCTCATTTTTTCTCTATGCCCGTTATAAGTGAAAGCCTGAACAATATCTGATCCAGCATGTTGAAAATCTTTATGCAAATTTTCTAAAGCCTCTGGGTGCTCAAGCGCAACCATTGGAACAAATTCACCAGCTGCTAAATATCCTCTTTTTTCAACTTCAAATAAAAATCCTTCAGCACAAATTACAGGACCTTGGTTTAATCTTTCTATTAATTGTCTTTTCATTAATTTATCTCCATAAATAGCTCAAATAGAAACTACTCAAAGTAGAGGCATTGAACTGTTATTAAATCCTGGGAATAATTTCCGTTTTAGCTCTTTTTTTTGTATCGCGGCAATAGGATCAAATCACGATATGTGTATTTTGTACCAATATAGATACTTTTGTAAAGAATTTTTTTTAAATTAGTTTGGGTATTTGCTTGCCCAATATTTATCTAAAACAAAGTACCAAACACTATTTAAAAGTGGCTCAACAATAGCATCAGTAATTGCTGCAGAAAATTCTGCTCCAGTAAAATACATGACGCAGGATGCAGCAATTATAAAGTGACCTATTGTGTATATAACAGTTCTTATAATTGTTCCGCGGTTAGCCTCGTAAACTCTTTGTATTGGAGCATTAAAAAGCATCATTGATTTTTTTATCCTGTCTATCATGTGCTCATACTAACAGCAATTAATGAAAAGGTGTATTGAGGATTGATTGCTAACCATTTAAGATTTCACAATGCCAAACATTAAACAATTAATAAAAGATTTAACTCTTGAAGAAAAAATAGAATTATTAAGTGGTTTTGACGCCTGGCAAACTAATAAGATTGATAGACTTGGAATACCAAGTATAAAAATGTCAGATGGTCCGAACGGTGTTAGAGGAGATGGTAATTCAGGTAAATCCTCTGCTTGCTTTCCATGCGCCATATCCATGGGCTCTTCTTGGAATTTAAATCTTATAAACACCTTAGGAGAAGAGTTAGCTTCTGAAGCAAAGCTTAAAGATGTTGATGTTCTCCTTGGTCCAACAATAAATATTCACAGGCATCCTTTAGGTGGAAGACATTTTGAGTGCTTCTCTGAAGATCCATTTCTAACAGGAAAAATTGCTATTGAGTATGTAAAAGGTGTCCAATCAAAAAATATTGCAGCTTGTCTTAAACATTTTGTTGGCAATGATACTGAGTTTGAAAGATACACCGTGAGTTCAAATATTGATGAAAGAACACTAAGAGAAATCTACCTCTTACCTTTTGAGATGGCTATAAAAGAAGCAAATGCAAAAGTTGTTATGAGTGCTTATAACAAACTTAATAATATTTATTGCAGCTCTCACGAGAATCTTTTAATTGAAATCTTGAAAGATGAATGGGGTTTTGATGGTTATGTAGTCAGTGATTGGGGTGCTGCAAGAGACACTGTTGAAAATGCAATTGGTGGACTTGATCTTGAAATGCCTGGTCCAGCTAAGTCGTGGGGGAAAAATTTATTAACTGCAGTTAATGATAAGGCAGTTCCAGAGGATTTAATTAATGACAAAGTAAAGAGGATTCTAAATGTTGCAAGTTTCTGCAAAAGATTTGAAAACCCAATTCGAAAACCAGAAAGAGATAATGACTCAAAACTAAAGAGAAAACTTTTAAAAGATGCAGCTCAAGAAGGTATGGTGCTCCTAAAAAATGATGGCATATTACCATTGAAAAAAGATATAAAATCAATTGGAATAATTGGTCCCAATGCAGAAAAAGCACAAATTATTGGAGGAGGAAGCGCAACTCTTGTTCCTTATTATGAATCTCATCCTGTAAGCTCATTTCAAAATAATTTTAGTGAAAAAACTATTATTAAATCTGCTAAAGGTTGTCATACATATCGCTATTTACCAGAAATAAATAAATCACTGACAAAAGAAAATGGGTTTTTAGTCGAATATTTTAATGTTACTGACAATAAAAATGATTTCATCTCTAGCAAAGTTTTAAGAGGGAGTAAATTTTGGATATTTGAGGGATTTGCAAAGGATATTATAGGTATAGAAGATAGGCCTGATATTTTTGTAAAATTTTCATGTACATATGTCCCAGATATTTCTGGGGAACATGCTTTTGAAATCTTTGCCATTGGCAAAAGTAAACTAATAATAAACAATGAAGAAATAATTGATAACTGGACAGATCCTTTGCCTGGAGATGCTTTCTTTGCTCATGGCTCATCATCAAAACGAGGCGCTTCACATTTAGAAAAAGATAAATCGTATCAAATAGAAATACAATATAAATTTGAAGGTAATTTTCCTGCTATCTACATTGGTTGTCAGCCACCAGATAAAATTGATTTACTAGATGAAGCTTTAAAGATTGCCAAAGAAGTAGATGAAGTTATTCTCTTGGTGGGCACTAATTCAGATTGGGAAACAGAAGGAAATGATAGAGTTGATTTCAACTTACCAGGAAAACAAAATACACTTATTGAAAAAGTCTTAGAAATCAATCCTAATGCAATTATTGTTCTAAATACGGGCTCTCCAGTTAATATGCCCTGGGTTAATAAAGCTAAGTCAATTTTACAATCTTGGTATGCAGGCCAAGAATATGGCGATGCTCTTTTTGAAATATTAACAGGCTTGGTAAATCCCTCAGGTAAATTACCAACAACTTTTCCTAAGCGTATCAAAGATACTCCAGCTTATTCCTGTTACCCAGGAGAAAATTTACAAATGAGCTATGATGAAAAGCTTTTAATTGGTTATAAATGGTATGACAGAAAAAAATTAGAGCCTTTGTTCCACTTTGGACATGGCCTTTCTTATACTAATTTTGAATATTCAAATCTTAGAATTAGTAATAGTGATAAAAATAATTTTACATGTTCATTTGATATCGAAAATGTTGGAGATGTATCAGGTTTTGAAATATCCCAATGCTATATCTCCTTCATGGATTGCGATGAAGATGAGCCAATAAAAAAACTGCAAGGCTTTGATAAAACTTATATTAATTCAGGTGAAATAAAAAAAATTGAAATATGTTTAGATTCAAAAAGTTTTTCAACATGGGATATTAAAAATCATCAAT
>Ga0213861_10000289_pt1 | contig 43090 bp, 33 predicted proteins | sample PICome_4_FD_160110 | JGI IMG/M metagenome (GOLD analysis project Ga0213861, IMG submission 160110) | Coastal seawater microbial communities near Pivers Island, North Carolina, United States - PICO131 | ecosystem: Environmental > Aquatic > Marine > Coastal | place: USA: North Carolina... | reverse complement strand
CCAGCACGGATACCCCCCGCACCACCATGCAACGGCCGGACCTACCCCCGACAAAAGTCCCGGCAACCAGTGCACCCCGTATGAATGTGCCCCCTAAAACGGTGCCCGCTACCACCACGACCCCCCAAATAAGGAATGCACCAGCAGCGGCACAACCGCCAATAGCCGACCGCAAGGCAGCCGTCTTTGCGCGGGAAACATTTGGTTCGGGTTATCCGCTGGTGCGCAAATTCCTGGTATTGGAAAATGGGCTGGCGGCCAATCCCCAATTCCAGGAATTGACGCCTAATGCATTTCCTTTGGATATGACTTACGCCGAAAAGGTGGAAAATTACCGCCAACTCACCAGCCTGTACCAGGCTGCCCTGGCCGACCCTGCTGCCGACGAATGTTCGCCAGCGGTTACGCCGGAATTCTATTTCGTCGAAGACCAAAAGGCCCTCAGCGGCTTCCTGAAAAACAAACACCTGGACGTTTTGACCACCATCAAAGAGGAGATGGATCGCCAGGTAGCGAGCTGGCCGGTGGCTTACCGGACTTCGCCCGAGCGGCAAGCACAAATGGTGATTCCTGCCCTGGAACAGACGCCCATTCCGCTCGCCACCCAACGCTACCTGGCGCTGCTCGCCCGCGAACTGACCCCGCTGGTGGTTCCGCTGCGGCGGCAGTACGATGCCTTGCAAGCGCAGTATGCCATTTGCCAGTCCTTGCTGCAACCGGAAGAGGCGCCGTTTTTTGAGTGGGTAATGACCAAATCAGAACGGATAATCGTCCCGATAGAGGCGGTGCGCACCTATGCGCTACAGGTGGCCAGCTTACCCAACCAGGAAACCAACTACACCCAGCTGGTGCTGCTGGGCGAGTTGCTGCGCATCAGCCGCGAGCGGGTCGACAATATATACGGCGCCGAGGACACCGCAGGCAAGGCATTGCTGGCCAAAGTGACCCAGCACTACCACCAGGCGGTGGTGACTCATATGCGGCTGTTTGGTCAGCTGGGGGCGGCTTATCGGAGGAATTAGTAGCGTGTTTGGGTTCGCAATTATGGGCCTTGGGGCTATTGTGGTTAAGGTAAAAAACCATTAAATTGAGCTACCTAAAACACTTAATCGATGAAACCAAATCCAATTTCAACCCTGCTGTTATTGCTATTGTTCCCCCTGCTGGTGCAAGCCCAACCCGATGATGACCTGAACCTGGGAGGGGAAGATCCACTCGTTACGGCTGTCGCTGATTCCACGGTTTCCCAATTTATGGCTTCGCTGGTTTGGTGGCGGTCCATGGAGCGGGTTGACTCTTTACAGATTAGTCCGCCCGTTTACTACGCCCTCCTCGGTTGTCGGGGCAGGTGGCCGGGGCAATTGGCTGCCGAACCAGGTGACCCCATCCCTTACAATGAACTGACCGTTTTTACCTACCTCGAAGATCTGGCTGCCCTGGAGACCTATTTCCTTCACCGTGCCTATCAAATTCCGGAAAGAAGTCCTACGGATATTCAGGGCACTGGCCCCATTACCCTGGCCCAGAGAAGGTTTGCCGAGATTAATGATTACCCATTGGTACGCAAGTATCGTTACGTGGAGAACGGCCTGGCTCCTAATTTCAATTACCAGAAACTATCACCTAATACCCTTCCGCTGGATGTAGCTTACGCAGAAAGGATTAAAAGACACCAGCAGTTGAGCAAACTGTACCACGCTGTCCTGATAGACCCCGTAGCAGTAAAGTGTCCGCCTGCTGAGCAGCCGGAATTTTATTATGAGGAGGCCGTAACGGATTTGAATCGATCCTGGAAAAAATACAACCTGCGGGTACTGACTCCCGTTGATGACGAATTGGAAAGGCAATTTGAGTTATTAAAAAGGCAGCAAAATGAAGCGTTTAGCCAGATGGTGAGTCGATTTGAACGAGTCATTCCGACCCATGATGAAGTGACCATTGGTCGGTTGCTGGACGAATGGTCTGCCCTGGTGGAATCCTCTTATAACCCTGAATTTTTTAAGCAAAGAGCGACCCGGACTATTCGTCGTTACCCGCGCGACGTGGAGATGCTGCCGGGCCTGAGCGATAAATTCAACCGCTTGCAAACGGACCGGCGCAAGGTAAAACCGTCGCGGAGATTGACCGAAGCAGAAATAGCCCTGGTCATCCCTGCCTTGGAACGGACGCCGCTACCGCTACCCCAGCAGCGCTACCTGGATTCTCTGGCCCGGAGTCTTACCGCAGTAGTTGGTCCCTTGCGGGAAAAACAGGAGGCTGCCAAAAACAATTATTTTAGTATCTTGGACCAACTGAAACCCGCGGAAAAAGAATTCTTTCGTTGGGTACTAGGCCATGCGGAGCAGTTAATCAGACCATTGGAAGCGACGGTAACTTATGCCCGCCAGGTGGCAGCATTGCCCAACAGCCAAACGAATTATACCCAACTGGTAGTGGTTGGGGAATTGTTGCGGATCAGTAGCGAACAGGCGACAAAACTGGCGATGGAGAGCAAAGCAGCGCCTGTCACCATCCTTACCCAGCTGACGCAAAACTACTACGCTGAGGTACTTGCGACTGCCAAGGAATTTGCCCGACTAAAGGAAGCGCATCAGACGAGGGAATGAAAAAATGAAAAATTCATTAATTTCGGTACGAACTATTACACCACGCAAACAATATGGCATCGATTAACGAAAATACAGCCGCACTTAAGCGCACCTCCACCGGCTCAAACCGAAATGCATGACACCCATCATCTACCTCACCTTCGCCAACGACCCCGACGCCCACCTGGCGCTCCTCAAGGAGGAGAGCCGACGGCTGAACGAGGCCCTGGAGGAGCTCGACCGCAAGGAGTACCTCAAGCTGCTGCGCGAGGAAAGCGCCCAGGTGGAGGACATCTTTGCGGCCTTCACCAGGAACAAAGACCGCATCGCCATCTTCCACTACGCCGGGCACGCCGGCGGTACGGCCCTGAACCTGGAGGGCGGCAGCGGCCAGGCCGAAGGCCTGGCCCAGTTGCTGGGCCAACAGCAGGGGCTGCAGTTGGTCTTCCTCAACGGCTGCTCTTCCAAAGGGCAGGTGAAGGGGCTGCTGGCGGCAGGGGTGCCCGCGGTGATCGCTACTTCGGTACCTATCGAAGACCGCAAGGCGACGGAGTTTGCCCAACAGTTCTACGAGGCGCTGGCCAACCGCCGCACCATCGGCCAGGCCTTCAAAATGGCGCAAGCCTACCTGAATACCCGCTACAGCAAGAGCGTAGAGGTGGTCATGCGCGACGCGGGCTGGGTGGGTGCTGATGCAACGGCCGACAATATGGATATGCCCTGGGGCCTCTACACCCAGGACACGGGCAGCGAGGCCATCCTCAACTGGAAGCTGCCTTTCTTTCGACCCATCGGCTTGCCACCGGATATGATCCAGTACATTGGTAAGAGCTTCACGGCCAACCGCTACATTGTACTGGTGCTCGACGAGATGTGCAAGTACAACCCCGACATCTACGCCCAAATGGTGGAGCAGAAAGGGGAGGAGACCGTCAAGAAAGACTCCAAGCACTTCCCCTGGCTGGTGATCGAAAATTTCCCCTGGCCCATTGGCTCCCAAATCCGCCTGCTGCGTTTCTACGACAAACCCAACCTGGAACGGCTGGAACACCTGCTGAGTACCTACATTATCACCAGCCAGCTGCTGTACTACATCCTCTTGTCGGACCTCTGGGAGCAGGCCCGCCAGCATGCCGACGACTTCGTCTGGAAAGACATTAAGCTGGATAAGCAGGCTTTCGCCAATTTTGATTTTCTGGGGCATATCCCCAGGCTGTATCCGCTGGTAGCGGCCAAGGGGGTGCCTTTTATCGGGGAGTTTGCGATCCTGACGGAAGCCCTGGCTTCTGCCGATAGCCCCCTGACCAAAGCCCACGTGTTTCTGGAAGACCTGCGGGGCCAACTGGCCACCGACCCGCCCACGGCCGATCTGGATAAGTTGTGCGTGAAGACCGAACAGGCCGTGTCCATCGTGCTGCGGGCTGCGGCCTTCCTGGCCCGCTACCGGATGCTGACGGTGCGCAATGTGTCCATCGAGAAGCCCCGCTTCGAACCCCTGGCCTACGAACTGGACATGGGCCCCCTCAATGCCACCCAGGGCACGGGGCTTAACCTTTACCAGGATGCCCGGTACCGGCGCAAGGAGAACTATTCGGACAGTTGCTCCATCGTGCTGGTGTCCAACGAGAACCACCTGGACCAGTCGCTGAACCTGTCGCCCTTCGTGATGGACAAAAACACGTTCGTTAAAGTCAAAAAGAGTGAAACCACTGAGCAGGACCGCCTGGCCCACATCTTTCTCATGGGCTGGGAAGAGGACGATCAGCTGATCTACCTGGCCATCGACCACAGCTTTACCTACGCCCTGAACAACCCCGACGACCAGGTCAATACCGCCATGACCCAGGATGATTTTGTCGAAGGCCGCAACCTGGCCGAAGACCGGATCACCAGTAACCTGGCCGATGATTTTGGCGCCGATTTTGGGCTTGATGCCGATGTGGTCAACGACGACAGCCCCAAAGTTTTTCAACAATTGTACGATCAATACGTCCTCTGCAAAAACGACCTGATTTTATGATAGCCAACCCCTTCAAGTTCCTGGAATCGTACGACAAGGAAGACAAGGATCGCTTCTTTGGTCGCACCAGGGAGACGGCACAACTGTTCAATGCCGTGCACGCTTCCAGTTTGGTATTGCTCTACGGAGCCTCGGGTACGGGCAAGACCAGCATCGTCAACTGCGGCCTGGCCAACCGCTTCGAAATCACCGACTGGCTGCCCATCTTCATCCGCCGCGGCAATGACCTCAACGGCTCCTTCCTGCGGGAACTGGACCGCCAGACAGCGACCCGCTGGGAAAAAGACACGCCCATTCGCCACCGGGTAAAAGACCTCTATTTTGAAACCTACCGCCCCATCTACCTCATCTTCGACCAGTTTGAAGAGCTCTATATTATGGGCAGCAAGGCGGAGCAGGATAAATTCCACCACAGCATCAGCGCCCTGCTGCAAGCGGGTTTGCAGTGCAAAATATTGCTGATCATCCGGGAGGAATACATTGCCTACTTGTCGGAATTCGAGAAAATTGTCCCCCCGCTCTTCGACAACCGGTTGCGCATCGAAAAAATGAACGACCGCAACCTGAGCCTGGTGGTAGCGGGCACCTGCAAGTACGGCGGTATCCGGTTGGAAAATCCCCGCAAGACCGTCGGTATGCTCCTCGACAACCTGCGCAATCCCCGCGAAGGGATCGACCTGACCAACCTGCAGGTCTACCTGGATCGCCTCTGGCGCCGCGACCTGGAACGCCAGGGTACCGAAAACCCCGTCCAGGTCACCTTCGATCCTGCCCTGGTTACAGCCGTAGGGGCCATGCAAAACGTCTTATCCGAATTCCTGGACGAGCAGATGGCCGAGATCGAACAGGGCTTACAAGCCCGGGGGGTAAAAAATGCCGCCGGGATGCCTCTGGAGGTTCTCTTTACCCTCGTCACCGAAGACGGCACCAAACGCAACCGCGCACCTGCCGAAATCCTTGAAGACCTGCCCCGCAACCGCCAGCTGAGTACCCAGGACCTGGAATTTTGCCTGTCGGAATTTGAACGGATTAAATTGCTGCGGCGGTTTGCGGAGGAGGGGAATGGCCGTGTGTAAAGGTGTAAAAGTTGGGCAGGTGTAAATGGGAGAAGTGTAAAAGTGTAAAAGTTGGGCAGGTGTAAATGGGAGAAGTGTAAAAGTGTAAAAGTTGGGCAGGTGTAAAAGGGGCCGAAATCGGAAGGGGCCGAAATCGGAAGGGGCCGAAATCGGAAGGGGCCGAAATCGGAAATCGGAGGTGGGAGGGCGGAAGTCGGAAATGGCGGCGTGTGCAGGTGTAAAAGTTGGGTAGGTGTAAATGGGAGAAGTGTAAAAGTGTAAAAGTTGGGAACGTGTAAAAGCGGCCGAAGTCGGAAGTGTGTGGTTGGAAGTCGGAAATGGCCCACGCTGAAGACGTGGCAGGCGTGTGTAAAGGACATCGATCCTGTAGGGGGTCAAACCACCGGAATGGTGGCCAGAAGGATCGAAACAGGCATGATAGCAGCAAACCAAGTGCCTTCAGAAATGAGGAACCCGTTTTGGAGCAGTGGAGGAGTACATGCCAACCAAATGGATAGCTCGTCCACCCGCTATGCGGTTCCTGCCCGCCTGGTTGTGCGTGCTTCAGCGCGCACGCGGTGGGTCGTGCGCTTCAGCGCGCCTGAACCACTAGATAGGATATGCGCTTTGAGGGCTCTGGCACTATGACTTTCCTACCTGGCATCGAAGTTGTCGAAGTACACGTGTCGGACACCTTCAAGGTGTCCGACACGTGTCTGCCAATAAGTCGCCGCTTCACGTCGACCAAAAAAAAATGCTACCTAAATTGCCAGCTCAAACAAAGGCAGGCGGACCAGTTCAAAATATTGGTAGTCAATAGTTTGAGAAAAAAGTAGTTTGAAGTGGGAGGACTTTGACCGTCAAAATTCAGGCTTCCCATTTACACGTTTACCCCTTTACACGTTTATCCCTTTTTTACAAAACCAACTTCCCCTCCTCCCAGGCCAACCCCCGATAATCCGGCACACAGCCCAGCACGTGCGGAAAATGAGCAAATTCCGCCGCTGTATGGCTCGACGTGATGGCTACCGCCTGGCTGCCGGCGCGGCGGGCGGTTTCGATCCCCGTGGGGCTGTCTTCGAACACCAGGCAGTCGCTGGCGGCGAGGCCGAGGGCAGCGGCGGCCTTCTGGAAGATCTCCGGATGGGGTTTTCCCTGGCTCACATCGCCCGCGTGGAAAGCGGCCCGGAAGTAGGGGCGCAAATGGAGCTCATCGAGGATGAAATCCATGTTTTCTACCGGAGCGGCGGTGCCGATCACCAGGGGGACCCCGGCTTGCTGCAGCTGGTCCAGAAACTGGGGGAGCCCGTCGATGAGTTTCAGTTCGGGCAGGAAGATTTCGCGGTAGGCGGCTTCCTTTTCGGCGGCGATCTGCTGGCGCTCGGCGGCCGTAAACCGATCGCCGAACAAGCGGACGAGGATCTCGTCGTTCACGCCGTGAATCTGCTCCACCACCTCCTGGAGGGTGAAATCCAGCCCCAGTTCCGCGAGTTTGCGCTGCCAGGCCCGGTGGTGGATCATCATGTTGTCTACCATGGTGCCGTCCATGTCAAAAATTATGCCTTTGGTCATCTGAGTGATTTAATTAAGTACAAAATTCCGAAAACTTAAGCCCAGTCCTGGCGTTTTGCTGGTATGAATAAAGCTACCCTCCTCGCCCTGTTTTTCCTGAGCCTGGCCTGGGCCTGCGGCCGGATGTACGACCTGCCGCCCGCCTTGGCGCCCGCGGCCTGGACCACCAAAACCATCGACCCGTATCCGCAGTCGCTGACCGGTTCGCCCGACAGTGGCTTTTACTACCTCACCGGCGGAACGTACCTGGGCACGGGGATACCGTATGACCTGCTGCGCCAAAAAGTCGAAAAAGACCCCGCGGCCTTTGCCGCCGCTTCCAACCTGCCGAGTACCTACGGTTTTGCCGTTTTTGAGTCGGCACAGGGGGTACAAGTCATGAACGGCACCTGCTTCAGTTGCCACGCCGGCGCCGTGGGCGGCGAAACCATCCTGGGCCTGGGCAATTCCCGCAACGACAACCAGGCCAACCTGAAGACCGTCGCGAAGTTAATGAACTGGCAGGTGCGCCGCAAATATAAGCGGGATACCGCAACCCTGGCCTCCTTTGATCCTTTTGGCAAATATTTTGCCGCCATGGCCCCCTACGTGCAGACGGGCAACCCCGGCGTCAACCCGGCCGCCCGCATCGCCGAGGCCTGCATGCGCCACCGCAACCCGGTGGACCTGACCTACACGGCAGAGCCCCAGTATCCCGTCCGGGATTACAGCATCGGCAGCGATATTCCCGCCCTTTGGCACTTGCAAAAGAAAAATGCCCTCTACTACACGGCCGTCGGCCGGGGCGATTTTACCAAGCTCCTCTTCCAGGCTTCGGTACTGGGGATCGAAGACAGCACGGCGGCGCGGGCTGCGCAGGAGAAATTTGTCCACATCGTCGCCTGGATCCGCACCCTGGAACCGCCTACTTACCCCCGCGAAATAGATGCGGAGCTGGCCCGGCGGGGCGCCCTGATTTTCGGGGAGAAATGCCAGGGCTGCCACGGCACCTACGGCGGCGCTGCGGAAACCTACCCCAACAAGGTCGTTGCGCTGGACGTGATCGGCACCGACCCCCTCTACGCCCAGTATGCGGCCGACAGCAAGATCGTCGACTGGTACAACGGGAGCTGGTTTGCGCAGTCGGAGCCCCGGTCCTGGTTTGCGCCCGAGCAGGGCTACATCGCACCGCCGCTGGACGGCATCTGGGCTACCGCGCCCTACCTCCACAATGGCTCGGTACCCACCCTCTACGAACTGCTCAACAGCCACACCCGCCCCACCTACTGGCAACGCTCCGATGATTCGCAAGATGTTGACTGGAAAAAGATGGGCTGGCTCTACACCACCCCCGGGCAGGGTTGGGGCAAGCTGACCTACGACACCACCTTGCCGGGTTACAGCAACCAGGGGCACACTTTTGCCGATACGTTGACGGAGGCTGAGCGGTGGGCTTTGGTGGAGTATATGAAGGGGCTTTAGGGGGGGCGGAGCCGATTTACCCACCCATCCCTACCGCCTCAAAAAGTGCCCCGACCAATCGCTATCCCGGGAGCGCAAGCGCAGCAAATAGACGCCCGCAGGCAAGGCTGCCACATTGACGGCACATTCGTTTGGGCCAGGCACTACGGGCGTGTCGCCGCTGCGAACTTCTTGGCCATGGGCATTGTAGATCAACCAGCGGGCAGCGGTCGTTTCGCTGCTTGTCCATTGAATTTGCAGGAGGTCATTCGTTACGGGGTTGGGGTAGAGGACGATGTTTGTGCCTGCCCGCTGCCGCCAACGCACTTCCGTAGGCGGAATGGATGTGCCAGATGCTCCGGATGGAAAAGTTAGCGCACTTTTTGTTCTGAACGGTTCGTTATTATCTATAAGCCAAGAAAACAGGTAAACTAAGAAGTCTGTGCCGCATCCAAATATTTGGCAGGATCTTCTCCTTCGGGGAGTTCAGGCACCGCATTTACGTACCAATTCTCATCTTCGAATATTTTGGCTACGTCTGCTTTAAAGGACTTGTAATCAAATGGTTCGGCTAGTTTTACCTCGCCGATCTGGTCAATACCCTCCAGAAAAGCGGCTTCCAGCATCCGAAAAGTTGCTGCCTGGCTAGCCTCGTATACTTCGTCATAAGGGAGGCGGATGGCTACTTCCAAAGCGCGCTTCTTGCGGCTGAAATAGCGACCGGGTTGATGTAGTTTGTTCTCCTTGCGGGTTACGATGAAAGTGAAGTAGAATTTGTTTAGCCCCTTGCCATAAGACTCAAAATCGATCTCTTCGTACAGTTTATAAATAAAGGGGGATGGATCTACCTTGGGGTAAACTTCATGCCATATTCGTCCTGAGACATAGATTGAAATGTCATCAGGAATGAGATAAAATGGCTTATTATTTTTAGTTGTCATTTTTATTTCCTGGTGGACGAATTAATTGCATATCCCTAGCCAATGCTTCGGGCAGTAATGGGTAATTGTATATCTTGATTTTCTCTTGTTTAATACAATCACTCAGCGTCCCAAAAAACTGTGGTACATAGGCAAGAAATGGTGCGCCATAATTTTGATTCGGATAACGGCCTTGCTCACCTTTTCGAGTACTACCGTAACGCCATATTTCCCACGAGTTGTGTTCGATTTTACAAGCGAATTGTCCTCAATGTAAATGTTTAACATGAGCTATTTGACTGGTAGACAGCATATAAGGTTAAGGGAAATATTTGTAGTCTGCTGGTTTTTGTCTTGAAATCCCTTAAATTAACCCTTCAAAAACACTTGCAATATGAATGCCCACGAAATTGACTTTGAAATCTTCGGCGAGGAGATGCAATTTGTAGAAATAGAACTCGACCCCTACGAAGCCGTTATTGCGGAAAGCGGCAGCTTCATGATGATGGACGACGACATAGAACTGAGTACCCTCTTCGGGGACGGCAGCCACGAGGAAGAAAATAAAGGCCTGTGGGGTAAAGTCCTAAGTGCGGGCAAGCGCATCATCACGGGCGAGAGCCTTTTTATGACCGCCTTTACCCACCAGGGAACGGGCAAGAAAAAAGTAAGCTTTGCCGCACCTTATCCCGGAAAGATCATTCCGCTAGACCTGAGCGAACGTATGGGCAAAGTGATTTGCCAAAAGGATGCCTTCCTCTGTGCCGCCAAAGGGGTGAGCATAGGCATCGAATTTAGCCGTAAGCTGGGTCGCGGATTCTTCGGTGGCGAAGGCTTCATTATGCAAAAACTCGAAGGAGACGGGATGGCCTTCGTACACGCTGGCGGGCATGTGGTAGAACGCAAGCTGGGAGTGGGCCAAAGCCTGCGTGTCGATACGGGTTGTCTGGTAGCCTTTACCGGCGGCGTTCATTATGATATTGAGATGATCAAAGGCATCAAAAATATGGTCTTTGGTGGCGAAGGTATGTTTTATGCGCGCCTCCAGGGTCCTGGTTCGGTATGGATACAAACGCTTCCCTTTAGCCGCCTGAGCGATCGCATCATGGCCGCTTCGCGCCGCTACGGTAAAAGTGGTGGCAGCAAAGGAGAAGGCAGTCTGCTGGGCACAATTGGCAATATCGTAGATGGGGATAATAGTTGGTAATTTTAAGGCGAACTTTCAAGATCTTATGCGCATCAGTATCTCTTATCCCAGCGAAAGCAGCTTGATCCAATATCGCGATGCGCGTAAGGATGCGCCTTTCTCATACCGAGAGGTGGGCGCTACGCGCGGAGACTTTCCGGCTGGCTATCAACATGATCGCTACCGCTTTAAAATTGGCGCTGGCGACGCCGACTGGGCGGCCGCCAGGCAAGCACTGCGAGCGTGGCAACACTTCCATACCGGCTGGACGCGGCTCTATCCGGTGCAAACCATCCTTGAGGCCGATCAGGTAGTGGTGGTCAATTTCAAACTGCTGGGCTTGTGGTGGAAAAACAGCTGCCGTATCCTCTATACCGTGGATGAAGCCGATCAATTTGGCTTTACCTACGGCACCTTAGCGGGACACGTGGAACGTGGCGAGGAATACTTTGGCGTAGCACGAGATGAAGCGGGGAAGGTCTATTTTGTTTTGGAAGCCTTCAGCAGGCCCGATTATTGGTTGGCACGTTTGGCAGGGCCGGTTACGCGGTATTTTCAAGTACAGTTTGCGCCAGCGGCGGCAGCGGCCATGCAGCGGGCGGTACTAGAAAGAAGCACCGCATCGCAACCAGTTTAAATCCCTCCCTTATGTCAAGAGATACCTTTTTACGCAAGGCGAGTTTGGTGAGTTGGCTTTTATTTGCAGTTATAGCCTGCTTCGGTGCTTATCAGTTGAGTGTTGATGTGCCGAATTATTTAGCCACATGCCATATTCGACCTGAGACATAAATCGAAATGTCATTAGGAAGGAGATAAAATGGCTTATTATTTTTAGTTGTCATTTTTATTTCCTGGTGGACGAATTAATTGCATATCCCTAGCCAATCCTTCGGGCAGTAATGGGTAATTGTATATCTTGATTTTCTCTTGTTTAATACAATTACTCAGCGTCCCAAAAAACTGTGGTACATAGGCAAGAAATGGTGCGCCATAATTCTGATTCGGATAACGGCCTTGCTCACCTTTTCGAGTACTACCGTAACGCCATATTTCTCCTTTACGTAAATATATGATATTTTGGGCAAGAGGACAAGCCTAATACAAAGTCCAAAACATGTTCCGAATATCTATACTCCTCTTCTTCCTTATTCCTTTAAACACGGTTTTTACGCAGACGATCTACGAACGCTTGCCTTACGATTACATCTGGTTATTCAACAACTCCCGCATGGATTTTAACTACGACCCCGTACTGATTACAGCAGATGATCAACCCATGCCTTTTGAAGGAACAAATGCTTCGGTTTGCGATGAACAAGGGGAGCTTCTAGCCAGCACTAATGGAATTTATATTGCAGATACACTAGGTGACACTATTTCAAATAGCTTTTATTTCAACCCAGGGCCTCATGCCGAACAATGGGTAGACAATGGTTTTATCTTCCCGCAAATGGCCCTATTCCTAAAATCATCGCTAGGAGAAAACTATTTTTTATTACACGAAAATGTTGAACGGCTGGGAGAAGCGAACCAATACGGAGATGTATTTCTGATCTCCCCCCAATCGCAAAGGCCACGCCTGCGGCTTCGAGCATCTAGGCCAGCCCCTACCGGCCAATACGTTTCGTACCATGCCCAATTATCCCTACTACGGCCTCGGCCCCTGGGATGGCAGCCCCTGTGATACGCTCAATATTGATAACCCAATACCAGAAGCTGCTTTCGAATACACACATGATATAGCCGGTACTGCTGTTGATTTTTTTGATGCCAGCCACTACGCCTACGAATGGAGTTGGGATTTTGGGGATGGCTCCGCTACAGCTACGGAACAGCACCCGGTACATACTTTTCCTACATCTGGCACCTATCAGGTGCGGCATGAAGTGCTGCGGAACTATACCCATCATTTACCAGAAAAAAGAAAAAGGGTTTACAAACTTTAAAAAGTTCATAAACCCTCATTCTACAAAGTAAGTGCCGGAAGCGGGACTTGAACCCGCACGCCTTGCAGCACACGCCTCTGAAACGTGCATGTCTACCAATTTCATCACTCCGGCTAGAAGTATTTCAGCTTACAAAGTACCGACGGGGGGAATCGAACCCCCACTCCCGAAGGAACTGGATTTTGAATCCAGCGCGTCTACCAATTCCGCCACATCGGCAGGAAACAAATGTGTTGAGGCATCTGTTTTCTTGCTGTTCATAGTCGCTTTTGACTAGTGCGGTGCAAATGTAGATAAATTTTTATGAATGCGCAACAGGTAGCGTTTTTTTAGATAATAATCTTTCAGGGCCGTTAGTTCCCCGGCGGTGACGTGTTCGTCCTGGTAGTTTTCCATAATCGCGCGGACGTCATCCAAGAGGTTGTCTTCGAATGCTTTAACCGCTTGCTCCACCTCCTGGCGCCTGGCCGGATCGGGCTCCAACTGCAGGTCCATCAGGCCTTCGTTGATGTCCATCATTTCCATCAAAAAATCCTGGGGCACGGTATTTTGGCCTTCCGGCGCCAGTGCCCCCTTGATTTCGAGGAGGTGCTTCAGGCGCTGGTCTTCCTCTTTGAGGATTTTGTAAGCCTGGTTGTTCAGCGTCGACAATTCCAGGATTTCGGCTTGTTTGGCGTCCGTTTCCAGGGTGAAAAAATCAGGATGGTATTTTTTACTGTTCGCCAGGAATTTTTGTCGCAAAACGGCCTCGTCCAGTAGCGGCGCCACGGGAAGATCGAAAAAGGAGAAGTAGTTGGTCATTGGTCAAAATCAATTTCAGGGACAAATTCAAAAAACGAGCGCCTACCCTTCAAAATGCAGGCTAAAGGTAAACGTGCGGCTGAGCACTTTCTCCAGTACCGTACTCTCCTCCAGGCTGGGGTTGAAAATCAGCGTATTGCCAATGCCGTGGCTGAACTTCAGCTCCGGCGAGAAGATGAAGTAGGGGAAGAAGAACTGGATACCCGCGCCGTACTCCACCGCAAAGTCGTGGGGAGATATCTTCACAAAGCTTTCGGCTTGCCGGGCCCGGGAGTCGCTGGCTACGTCGAAGCTGTACTTGACGCCGGCCAGCACAAGGAGCCGCTTGTCGCGGTAGGGAGCCGACTTGTAGCGAAAGTGGAACGGCATTTCCACAAAAACCGATTCTACCGTCCGCTGACTGGGCTCCGACTGCCGGTTGGATTTGTCGTACAGCAACTTGCGCTCGCCGAACGATAGGGTAGGGAGGAAGCGGAAATCGAAGTACTCCCCAATTTTCAGGTTGGTGACAATACCCAGGTTGAACCCCGGGCCCTTGATCGAAGACACCGCCTGAATGCTGTCGGAAAAAATAAAGTCCCGCGAGCGGAACGGCGTGAAACTGCTGTTGTTGAGGCCCAGGGTAATCCCGAAATAGTAGGGTTTCTGCTGGAACTCAAAATAATTGTAGTTGCCTTTGCCCCCGGCCTGTGCCTGAACCGACTGAAAACTGCCGGTCGTCAGCAGCAGGAATAAGATTACTTGATACCCGTGTAAAGCGAACAAACGCCGAATGTTAATGGCTTGCATTGGTTTGATTTATATCCCAGTTGGGTTAGTTGTTGCAGGAAGGCTTCCTGGTCTAAAAAGGCCTGTACCGAATCGTAAAGGTACTGGTATGCGCTTTGATCTTTGGAGATAACGCGCCCAATCAGTGGAAGAATATACTTGAAGTAAAAATTAAATAGCTGTTTTACTGGAAAAACCGTGGGATGGCTGAACTCCAGCACCACCAATTTGCCCCCTGGTCGCAGTACCCGGTGAATTTCCTGCAAGCCCAACGCCAGGTGTTCGAAATTGCGCACCCCAAAGGCGACCGTCACCGCATCAAAGGAATTGTCGGCAAAAGGGATAGCTTCGGAATCGCCCTCAATCAGCGTAATTTGGTCATCCCAGCCCTTTTTAGCCACCTTCTCGCGGCCAAAAGCCAGCATCTCGCTGCTGATGTCCAATCCGGTAATGTGTTCGACCGTCGGTATTTGGCGCCGAATTTCGAGGGCCACGTCAGCGGTGCCCGTAGCCACGTCCAGGATTTTGTGGTGTTCGCTGGCGTTGAGCTGGGCAATCGCTTTTTTACGCCAGATCACATCGATCCCGAAAGAAGTGAGCCGGTTGAGCAGGTCATAACTGGCGGCAATCCGGTTGAACATGCGGGAAACCTGGCTTTTTTTCGCTTCTTCCGTCTGGTAAGGCGTTACTTGCTCTTTCATCTTTTTGGTTTGTTTGGCAAAGATAGTTTGTATTCATTAGATGCTTAAAACACTTTAGTCAAAGCTTCGTTCACCCAGCAGATTTTCTTATCTTTGCATGTCCAATTTATTGCTTAGCTAGCGCGCAATTTTAGAATATCAGCGCGCTGTAAACCTTCGTACCGCTAGATGTCTTCAAATCAGCGAATTATCCCCGTCAATATCGAGGAACAGATGAAATCTGCCTACATAGACTATTCTATGTCGGTCATCGTTTCCCGTGCCCTTCCCGACGTCCGGGACGGCCTCAAGCCCGTTCACCGCCGCGTTTTATACGGCATGTCTGAACTGGGGTTGCCCTACAACAAAGCCCACAAAAAATCTGCCCGTATCGTCGGGGAGGTGTTAGGTAAATACCACCCCCACGGTGACTCCTCGGTGTACGACACCATGGTGCGGATGGCCCAGGATTGGTCGTTGCGCTATCCACTCGTCGATGGCCAGGGCAACTTTGGCAGCATGGACGGCGATAGCCCCGCGGCCATGCGTTACACGGAGGCCCGCCTGACGCGCATCGCCGACGAGTTGCTGGCCGATATCAAAAAAGATACCGTTGATTTTGCCCTCAACTTCGATGATACGTTGGAAGAACCTACCGTGTTGCCAGCGCGGCTACCCGTCTTACTGATCAATGGCGCTTCTGGTATTGCCGTAGGTATGGCCACCAATATGCTGCCCCACAACCTGACGGAAGTCATCAATGGGGTAGTCGCTACCATCGATAATCCGGAAATCACTATCGACGAATTGATGGTGTACATCAAAGCGCCGGATTTTCCTACCGGGGGAATCATCTACGATGCCCAGGGTATTCGCGATGCGTTCCACACGGGTCGCGGCCGCGTCGTGGTGCGGGGAAAAGCCGAGATTATTACCGATAACCGGGACCGCGAGACCATCATCATCTCCGAAATCCCTTACCAGGTCAACAAAGCTACCCTGGTGGCTAAGATTGCCGACCTGGTGGGTGAAAGAATTGATGGCATCAGCGATGTCCGCGATGAATCGGATCGCGACGGTATGCGGATCGTGATCGAGATCAAGCGCGAAGCCATGGCTTCCGTCGTGCTCAGCAAACTGTACAAATATACGCCCCTGCAATCCAGTTTTGGGGTGAACAATGTGGCGCTGGTGGACGGCCGCCCCATGATCCTGAATCTGAAGGATATCATTGAGGAGTTCATCAAGTTCCGCCTGGAAGTTATTGTCCGCCGGACCCTCTTCGATCTGGCCAAAGCCCTGGGACGTGCCCACATCCTGGTGGGGCTGCTGGTTGCCCTGGACTACCTGGACGAGGTGATTGCCCTGATTCGCCGTTCCAATACCCCCGAGGAAGCCAAAGAAGGCTTGATCCGCGGTGATTTTATCGAAGATAAAGTCGCTTTTTGGGACAAATTTGGTGCCCTGGTCAAGGAAGCACAGACGGGTGACCTGGTTGTGCTGGAAGGTGACGTGTTGTCCGAAGCACAAGCCAAGGCCATCCTGGATATGCGCCTGCAAAAACTGACGGGCCTGGAGCGCGACAAGATCCAGGCAGAATACAACGAAATAAAGACCCTGATCGATTACCTGCGTTCTATTCTCGAGAGCGAAGAAATGCGGCGGGACATCATCAAGGAAGAATTGCGGGACATCAAGGAGCGCTTCGGCGACGAACGCCGCTCGGAGATTAGCCAGGATGCCGGCGATATTTCTATTGAAGACCTCATCAAAGATGAAGATGTGGTCGTTACGATCAGCCACTTGGGTTACATCAAGCGGACCCCCATGTCGGAGTACCGCCTGCAAACGCGTGGTGGCCGGGGCAGTCAGGGGAGCAAAACCCGCGATGCGGACTTCGTAGAGCACATGTTCGGTGCAACCAACCACAATTACCTGATGCTCTTCACCGAGCAGGGACGTTGCCACTGGTTGCGGATATTTGAAATCCCCGAAGCATCGAAAAATTCTGGTGGCCGGGTCATTCAGAACATCCTGGCCATTCCTAAGGAAGACAGTGTGCGGGCTTTTATTATTGTTAAAGACCTGACCGACGCCGCCTTCCTGCAGAATCACTACATTATGTTTTCCACCAAGAAAGGAATGGTGAAGAAAACGCTGGTCGCAGCCTATTCACGCCCACGGGTGGGAGGTATCAACGGTATTACCATCAACGAAGGTGACCAACTGTTGGAAGCCCGCCTGACCACTGGCGATAGTGAAGTCTTCCTCGCTACCCGTTCGGGCAATGCCATCCGTTTTGAAGAGTCTAAGGTACGTCCGATGGGCCGTACCGCTGCTGGCGTGCGTGGTATTACCCTGGCCAACGAACAGGACGAGGTGGTCGGTATGATCTGTATTGATGCCACCGACCAGGATATTTCCGTGCTGGTTGTCTCGGAAAAAGGATTGGGCAAACGCTCTAATTTCAATGATTACCGCCTCACCAACCGGGGGGGCAAGGGGGTCCGTACCATGATGGTGACGGAAAAGACAGGTGCCGTCATTGCGATTAAAGCCGTTAAAGACGAAAATGACCTGATGATTACCAGCAAATTCGGGGTCATGATTCGCATGCGTGCCGACGAAATCCGGGTCATGGGGCGGGCTACCCAGGGCGTAAAAGTCATCCGTCTGGATGCTAAAGACGATATCGCTGACGTTACAGTAGTAACCCGCGAAGATGAAATTCAAGAAGAAGAAGAGTAAAATTTAATATTTTCCCTTTGACTCAAAAACACGGAATTTGTCAAAGAATCCTAATTTTTATGGCAAGCGGGAAGTTTTTTAAGATTTCCTTAAGAGCCTTTACCATTTACTACTCCGTCTAAACCGGTGGTTATTCATCACCTAACAACAACAAATGATTATGAAGAAGCTTATTTTTGGCTGTCTCGCGTTTCTAGTTCTGGTTTTTGCTGCACAAGCACAAGAAGACCCTGCACGTGCTTTAAAGAAAGCCGGAAATGCACTGAAAACTTACCAGTTGGATCAAACTGCGAACCTGGATAAGTTGCACGAAGCAGTGGATATGATCAACATTGCTGCAGCCGACAAAACCGTCGGTGGCGATATCGAAACCTGGCAGGTGGAAGGTGATATCTACAATTCCATTGCCAATCAAATCGTTACCATCCGCCAATTGGGGATCGGATCCATTGATGATCTTCCCAAGGTGGACAATCCAGCCTTAACCGCTTTCAAAGCCTACGAAAAGGCCTTGAGTATGGCGGAGAAGAAATTTCAGACCAAGGATGCCCTGAAAGGTATTCGTGCCGTGCAGACCAATCTCAACAACATGGGAATTTACTCCTATGAGGATGGTGATTACGAAAGTGCTTTTCAGAATTTCAATGGCGTACTGACTGCTCACGAGCTCCTGAAAGCTGCCAGTGAAGAAAGCATGCTGGAAAACGAGGAGTCTATCAACGATCAAATGTACATCACTGGCCTGGCCGCACTGAATGCCAACGAAGTGGAGGCGGCGGCACCTTTGTTCCAACGCCTGAAGGCTGCGGGGTCTGATAAGCCTGCTATTTACGAGGCACTGTACAAAATTGAAGCGGCTGATGCCCTTGACCCCAACTCTAAGTTGCCAGCAGACCAGCAGACCGCATTGTTGGAAAAAGCATACGCCAACCTCGCCGAAGGTCGTACACGCTTCCCCGATGATATCTCTATTTTGTTTGCCGAAATCAACCACTTCCTGCGCATCAACAAGCTGGATGTCCTGATTTCCAAACTGGAAATGGCTATCGCGAAAGAGCCAGACAATATCTCCCTGTACACCACCATGGGTAATGTCTACGACAACCTTTACCAGAAAGAAGCCAAAGAAGGCGCTGCTGAAAAAGCAGAGGAGTACTTCAACGAGGCCCTGAAGTATTACAACAACGCCCTGGCGAAAGACCCCGACTTCACCGACGCAACTTACAGCATTGGCGCGCTTTACTTCAACAAGGCCGCTAATATGACCCTGGAACTCACTGCTCTGGCTGATGACTTCTCCAAAGAAGGTCAGCGCAAGTACGAAGCACTGCAGACGAAAGTCAATGCCGAATTCGAATTGGCTTTGCCCTTCTTTGTTGAAGTGGAAAAGAAAAAGCCAACAGACATCAATACCCTGATCGCCTTGAAGGAGATTTATGCCCGCAAGAGTGATTTTACCATGTCCAACGAATTCAAAGCCCGTTTGGAACAGGTGCAGGCTGGGGAGGAAATAACTTCCTATTTTTTGAATAATTAATTCAGGAAATAAACGACTAGTGCGAAAGCCATCCCGGATATCCGGGGTGGCTTTCGTCGTTTATGCACCGTATGTAGACCCGCGTCGCGGTCATTTTGTGAGACTTCAGAGCACCAGGGGGGCAATCTGCTAATACAGCGCTGCGTCCATTTTTGAATACCGGGAGCAAAAATGTTTACTTTTAAGGCACAATATAAAAGCCATGCAACGTACCTGCCATTTTTTCCTGCTTCTTGCCCTTATCAATCTTTCAAATTGTACGAAACCTGTGGAAACCGTTAAATTAGAGCCAGGCGTCAGCAACGCGCTGGCCACCTACCGGAAGGAACAAATCAGCAAGGTGGTTTACGCGTTATTTTTTGACTTGCCAGCCAGTAAGGAGGCACCGGTTAAGGCTACCTTGTCCCTACGGTTCGATCTGAAGGAGACTGCCCAGGCCGTGCAATTGGATTTTCGGGCCACGCCAGACCAATTGCAGCAAGTCGTCGTGAACGGCGAATCGGTAGCCATTGATTTTCGGGAAGACCACTTGATCCTGCCCCCCAAACAGCTTCTCGCTGGCGCGAACCTGGTGGAAATTTCTTTCGTGGCGGGCGACCTCAGCCTCAACCGCAAGGATGACTTTTTGTATACCCTGCTGGTTCCCGATCGGGCAGCTACGCTTTTTCCCTGTTTCGACCAACCCAACCTCAAAGCGGAATTTATTTTGTCGCTCCAGCTACCGGCAGATTGGCTGGCGCTGGCCAATGGATCAGTAGATACGGTACAAATAGTGGGGGATCGAAAAGTCATCCAATTTAGCCCTACGGCCCCCATCAGCACCTACCTGTTTGCCTTTACCGCGGGTAAATTTCAAGAAACGGAAGCAACCATTGGCGGGCGAACCATGCACATGCTCTACCGGGAAAGCGACCAGGAGAAAGTGGCGCTGAACCAGGCCGCAATTTTCCAGTTGCACCACGCGGCCTTGGAATGGATGGTCAATTACACCGCTATTCCCCTGCCCTTCGAGAAGCTGGATTTTGCCTTGCTGCCCGAATTTCAGTACGGCGGCATGGAACACGTGGGAGCCATCTTCTACCGGGAATCGAGTTTGATGCTGGACGAAAATGCGACGGAAAATCAAAAGATCCGCCGGGCATCCCTCATTGCGCACGAGACCGCCCACATGTGGTTTGGTGATCTGGTGACGATGTCCTGGTTTGATGATGTGTGGCTCAAGGAGGTCTTCGCTAATTTTATGGCGGCCAAAATCGTGAATCCTGCTTTCCCGGCTATTAATCACGATCTCAATTTCATGATGAGCCATCAACCAGCGGCCTACGGCGAAGACCGGTCGCGCGGTAGCCATCCCATTCAACAACCGCTGGAAAACCTGCGGGATGCCGGTAGCCTTTACGGGCGCATCATTTACCAGAAAGCCCCCGTAGTGATGCACCAGTTGGAGACCATGATGGGGCCGGTAGCCTTTCGCGATGGCCTCCGCGCTTACCTGAACCATTTTGCTTACGGCAATGCCAGCTGGGATGATCTGGTAGCTATTCTTGACGCCCGCACGGATCACGACTTGCGCAGTTGGAGCAACGTTTGGGTGAAGCAACCCGGGATGCCCATTTTTGCGGTACGGATAGCGGCGACCGATACCACGGGGTTAAATTTCATTTATGAACAACCCGGACAGCCAGGATCTTATTGGTCGGAAGAAACGGCAGTTGTGCTATTCTATCCGGACACGATAAAGGCGATTTCCCTGCAGTTAGCTGCGACGCCATTGGCCGGTACGCTGAGCGTAGCTAGTGAACCACTGGCCATCCTTAGTCATGCCTCACCCATGAGTTATGGTTATTTTCCCCTGGACCGCAAGAGCCAAATTTATTTTTTACGAAACGTCGCCACTATTTCTGATCCTTTGCTACGGGGTGGGGTCTGGTTAAGCCTTTACGAGGATGTATTGCGCCAGCAACTGCCGGTGGGCGACTATTTTCTGGCGTTATTGGATGCCATTCCCCAGGAGGCAGACGTCATCAACCGCGATTATTTACTCGCTTCTTTGGAAACGATTTTCTGGCAATTCTTTACCCCCTCCGAGCGCAACCAATACGGAGCAGCTGTGGAGCAGATGTTAGCCAAAGCTTATCAAACGGCCCCCAGGCCGGGCGATCAACTGGCTTATTTTCGGACCTATTACCACCTGTCAACGACGGCTCCCGCAGTGGTAGCCTTGCGTGAAATCTGGGAAAACAACCGGATTTTGTCCAATCTTCCACTCACCGAGGTAGAAGCGATTGATCTGCTGGGTGAGTTGGCAATACGTATTCCTGCGGAAGCTCCGGCATTGGTAAAGACCCAAATGGCGCGTACGCTGAACCCCGATCGGCGGGCCAGATTGGCTTTCCTGACCCCGGTGCTGGCGGGTGATGAGCAGCAGCGCGACACTTTTTTTGCCAGCCTGAAGCTATTGGACAATCGCGGTACCGAACCCTGGGTGGTAGCTGCAGTAGGGTACCTCCACCATCCGCTTCGCGCCGGGCAATCCATCCGTTACCTGCCGGAGAGTCTGGCCTTGCTGGAAGAAATTCAGGCCACGGGCGATATCTTTTTTCCCCGCCAGTTTATTACAGCGATCCTCCACGGCCACCAGTCGGCAAAAGCGGCCGGGATCGTGGAAGATTTTCTGGCTGCGCGACCCAACTACCCCTACCGGTTGAAAAACAAAATTCTGATGTCGGCCGATCTGCTCTTGCGGACGGCTTACCCAGAATAATGGCGCCAGATCAGGGCGTCTCCGCTACCCAGTGATAGCCCCAGCGTCCTTGCCGGATGGGTAAGGTCACGGTGTCGCCTGTCTGTGCAGTTGGGAAATAGGGGTGATCCCGGCTAACCCGGTAGAGCCTGTTGTTCCAGACGAAGATCAGGATGTACTGATCGGCGGTTGGGTGTTGTTGTGGAATATTGCCAAAACGGCTGGTGTTGCGAGGCAACTCGGTTTCAAAAACGACCGCCTGGGGTACTGCCGGGCGCTGTAGCAACCAGTGATTGGTAATACTGACCAGCAGAGGCACCAGGAGAACCGATGAAATGAGTAGGGCCGCGAATTGCCGCATCCGACTTACGATATCCCGGTTTTTTCCCCGATCCCGGAGGGTCGCCCAGGTCGCCAGGGTCAGACCGGTTCCGGTGCCTAGGAGGAGTGTCAGGCGCCAGAAGTCGCTTACCTCCAGGTAGTTCATCATGAACGGAAGTTCAACCGCGTAGGTACCCAGAACCAGGAAGACCAGACCGGCCAGTAGGATCAGCAGCAGGTTATTCACTCAGTTCAAATTGTAGTTTGGCGAGGTTGTTGTAAATGCCATCTTCCCGCTGCGACAATTCATCGTGCGTACCTTGTTCCACGATCCGGCCATTGTCGATCACGTAGATGCAATCTACCGCGCGGATGGTACTCAGGCGGTGGGCAATAATGATACTGGTGCGGCCTTCCATGAGGTTGTTCAGCGCTTCCTGTACCACTCTTTCGCTTTCGGCATCCAGGCTAGAGGTGGCTTCGTCGAGGAGTAAAATCGCCGGATCTTTCAGGATCGCGCGGGCAATGGCTACCCGTTGTCGTTGGCCACCCGACAATTTCACGCCCCGCTCACCGACGATGGTGTCCAGGCCTTCGGGGAACGAGGAGATGAAATCCCAGGCGTTGGCTTGTTTGGCGGCCTCGATCAGTTCTTCGTCGTTGGCGTTGGGTTTGCCGTAGCGAATATTCTCTCCAATGGTGCCACCAAAGAGCAGGACTTCCTGCGGGACAATGGCCAGATTACGGCGGTAGGCCGTCAGGGGGTATTCCCGAATGTCTTTGCCGTCAATCGTAATCTGCCCTTCAGAATAGTCGTAAAAGCGCTGGAGCAGGGCCACCATGGTCGTTTTGCCACTGCCGCTCGATCCTACCAGAGCCACCTTGGTACCCGGCGCAATGTGCAGGTCGATGCCTTTGAGTACTTCAATATCTGGCCGCGTAGGGTAGGAAAACTGGATGTTTTGGTAAGTAATGGCGCCCTTGAAGTGGAATGCTGCTTCGGTTGAACTGGCGGCCACAGCCTCAATTTCCGGCGTTTCTTCCAGGATGTCAAAGATGCGTTCCGTAGCGCCAATACTGGAAACGATCTCGGCGTAGAAGCTGCCCAGGCCAGCAATAGAGGCGCCAATGGTACCGGTATAGACGACAAAATGGACCAGGTCACCGGATTCCAGTACACCACTCTGCACCATCAGGGCCGCGCGCCACATGATGAAAAACAGGGCGCCAAACATGACAAAAATGATGAAGGCGGCGAATAACCCGCGCATACCAGCAGCCTTCAGGGCGATTTGCACGGCTTCCTGCAATTTTTCCGAGTACCGGCTCACCTCGAACCATTCGTTGGTGTAGGCTTTGACGGTCTGGATGCTCTGCATGGTTTCTTCTACCACCACGTTGGTTTCGGCCAGTTTGTCTTGCCGGGCCTTCATGAGCTTGCGGATGTACCGACCAAAAAACATGGCCCCAATGACGACTACCGGAAAGGTGAGCAGCATGGTGAGCGCCAGGCGGGGCATGGTGAAGACGATAATGCCAATACCGCCGATCAGGACAATGATCTGGCGGATAAATTCAGCCAGCGTTATGCTGACCACATTTTGCACCTGGGCAATGTCATTGGTGAGGCGGGAGGTAAGTTCGCCTACCCGGCGTTGTTCAAAAAACTGGATGGGTAATCCAATTAGCCTGGTGTAAAGATCTGAACGCAGCAGGGCCATGCTTTTTTCACTGACAATGGCAAACAGTTTGACCCGCCAGAACGACAAAAAGCTCTGGAACCCCAGGAAGGCCAGCACCACGAGAAACAACTGGTTGACGGTAATATTCGAACTCGTATCACCGCTGAGGACATTCAACAGCTCGCCAGGAATGTACATGATCGCGAGAAAGAGTAAACTTCCTATAGCCAGGGACAACATACCTAGAATAAAAGGCCACTTGAAGGGCAATACGTACCGGAATATTTGGGTAGCCTGCAGTAACCGCTCTTTGGTTAAGGGTGTTTTTTCTGGTTTTTCAGCTTTCTCAGCCATAAAATCGTAAAATTTGCTTGCGCTGAATTGTTTTGCTCTGAAGAGCACCCCAGCATTTTGTTATTGCATCATTTTTAACTTCGTATAGATGAACAACAAATAGGTTAAGGGGGTTGCAATTGGCAAAAATTGGTAACTTTGCCTTATGTTTTGAAATCCTGCTGTACCATTTTTATCATTAATTTGTCTTTTTTCGGTTGCCGGTAAAAGAAGTCGCATCGTTTTGCCGTTTCAAACCAGTTATCGCATATAATGCATAGACTACATACATAATCCTAAGTACATGAGAACCATCATTTTGTTATCCCTATTAACGTTCGCCACCTTCCTGTCGGCCCAAAAGCTGGAATTGGGGCTCTGGGGAGGCACTTCCTTTTATTCGGGTGATTTCACACCTCAGGAGTTCGATTTTTACCTGCAGGAGCAGCAACCTGCCGGCGGAATCTTTCTGCGACTGAATCCCAGCAAAGTGGTTTCGCTGGAATTGGGCGTCAACCTGGGTAAAATTGCTGGCGAAGACGGCGAAGACAACGGCCAAACCAGCCGTAACCTCAATTTTCGGTCGAATATCACCGAAGTAGGCCTCAAATTGGATTTAAACCTGGTCCACTGGGGCAATGTCCGCCGAACCCAGGTGGTTCCTTATCTGATGGGGGGCGCGGCTGTCTTTCGCTTCAATCCGGAAGGCCGCCTCGATGGCAACTGGATAGAATTGCAACCGTTGGGCACCGAAGGCCAGGGTGCGCCGGGATACGCCAAGCCCTATTCCCTAACGGATTTCGCCATCATTGGCGGCGGCGGATTGAAATTTATCATCAAACAGCGGTTCACCATTGGCCTTGAGCTGGGCGGACGTAAAACATTTACCGACTACCTGGACGACGTCTCTAACACAAACGTCAACTACCTGGATGTCCTGGAAACCAACGGCTCCCTGGCGGCTCAGTTGAGCAACCCGAATATCAAGGATCCCGAAGTTGATAACCTCAACTACCGGCGTGGCGGCGGATTGAAGGACTGGTATTTTAGGGGCGGAATTTCGTTCTCTTTTGCCTTTGGAGAAGGAAGCGGCGTAAATGGTCGAGGGATCGGTTGCCCTACTTTCTAGTTTTTTTTGGAACCTACGCTGCTGTAAGCCAATCATTTGAAGTAAAAAAGGAAGAACTTTTTGGCTTAGCACCTGTTTTGCACTGCGCCAATGTAAATTAAGTGTTAAATTTGCGAGTGCAAATGTTAAGCCAGAATGAAGAAAATCTTAGTGCTTTGTACGGGCAATGCCTGTCGGAGCCAAATGGCAGAAGCCTATCTGCGGTTCTTTACCCAAGGGAAAGCAGAAGTTTACAGCGCGGGTATCAATCCCCATGCTGTACATCCATTGGCCATTTCCGTGATGCGGGAGGATAATATTGACATTTCCAACGCCTACTCTAAAAGTGTGGCAGAATTTTCCGGAGAAAATTTCGATTACCTGATTACGGTATGTGCGCATGCCGAAGAAAAAAAGCCCGCCGATATCTCGGCTGAGCTTTTTTATCATTACGATATTCCTGATCCAGAAGAGGCTGTGGAAATGAAAGTAGAAGAGCCATTTTCTGTTTTTTCCAATACGCGGGAACTGATTAAACGAGAAATGTTGCGGTTCATTGGCAAACACGTTGAACTAACGATTACTTCGGAGGCTTCCGAGATGTGAACTTCCGGCTTTCCTTGAACAGCGATTCAGGGATGATGCGTTCTTATAAAACCAGACGGGCGGGCTTCTACGTAGAAGCCCGCCCGTTTACTTTTACCTCAAATGGCGTTTGGACGAGGGGAGATCAAATGATCTGACATCCCCTCGTCACAACTGTTCAAGGAGTTAGAAAATATAGCGCAACCCCATCTGCAACTGCCAACGCGAGCCCAGGCTAAAGTCGTTGGTAAAGGTATTCTGCAAATTGGTATCAAAGCTGTACGTAGGAACACCATCCGTTACCGATACGCCCAACGGTTGCGTATTGGTGGGAAACTGGCGTACGCCCCAACCGCTATTGATTAAGTTGCCCATGTTGAGCATATCCAGGCTGAATTGAACCACATTGTCATTCGGGAGTTTGTAATCCTGGAGTACACGTACATCCCAACGGCTGTACCAGGGGCTCAGGATAGCGTATTTTTCAGCATACTTGCCGCGGTTGGCATTCAGGTAATCGTCTTGCTGAATGAAACGTTCCAACGCCAGGCGCTGCGCAGGCGCATCGCCATTGAAGCCCATTTGGCTGATCTCCGTGGTGGTCGGAATGTAGATTAAGTCATTGAAGCCCGAAGCGTCGTTGTTGATGTCGCCGGAATAGGTATAAGAAAAACGGCCGCCCTGCGCATACTCAAAGAAGGCCGCTACTGTAGTTGCCCATTTGCCTCCGTATTCAAAACGCTTGTGTGCGCTACCTACTACCCGGTGGCGGTTGCCGTAAAGCGAGGGCGTCAGCCGAGCCTGGTTGACGTTGCCAATGGCGGGATTGCGTTCGTAAGCATCGCTGGAGATTTCGGCTTCAATGGAACTGGCGTCTTTGGCATCCAGGAAGTTGTAACCCAGGCTGGTGAACCAACCGTTGTGCCAGTTTTTGCGAATTTGTAACGTTGCGTTAAAAGAGTACCCCTCGTCGGTGTTGGAGAACACGTAAGCGTTGGTCGGGCCACCGAAAACCGTTGCACGGTCACCCGGCAAGTAAATTTCGCGGTTATCCACACCCGTTAACTGACCACTAGGTGGACGAAGGCCATAATTGCGTACCATCATGGCGTTGATGTCCTTGGTATACACCAGGTCGGCAGATACCGTCCAATCGTTGAATTTCTTATCGATACCTAAGTTCGAACGCCATACCTGAGGAAACTGGAAGTCAGGTTCCGTAATGGTGTAAAAGAAGAAGTTCGGATTAGCGACCTGGTTACCCAGCCATACAAAGGGGAAACGGCCTGTAAATAAGCCCGATCCACCCCGAAGAATGGTGGTTTGGTTACCGGTAAGGTCGTAGTTGAATCCCACACGGGGAGAAAACAAGGGGGTGGTGCTCGGGAGTACCGTATGGTCAAACGTGACGGCTTCTCCTTCCGTATTGTAGTATTCAATACTAGGATCGTAGCAGCACTGACGGGCAATGTTTTCTTTGATTTTCTCTTCCGTATTAAAGTACAAAGGCATGTCCATGCGCAGGCCCAGGGTAAGTTTGAATTGATCCGTCAGGTCTATTTCATCCTGAAGATAGAAGGCAAACTGGCCTACGTTGGTCTCCGCCAAACTCCAGCCCGTATCATCGAATCCTTCGCCAGCGCCATTGAGGGCGGCAAAAGTACCCTGAGCCGCAGCTACTGCTGCATCAAGGACACCGGTATTCACACTGTCCACAAAAGCCTGGGGGCTGGAAGCTCCCGGCAGAAAAGGACCAAAAGCACCGTCGTAAAAGCCCAGGTTGAAGCTGTTGTCGAAATCGAAGCGCTCGATGCTGGCACCTACCGTAATGGTGTGCTTGTTCAGGAAGAGGTTCAGGTTGTTGGTCACCTGAAAGACGTCCTGGTTGAGGCGGTTGTTGACCGAAAATGGCTCATGACCTGCTACGATGTAGTTGATGCCCTCCCGCTGGATCAGGATGGAGGGGAAAGGGGTGCTCAACGGATCGCGTGTATCGCGGAAAGCGGTATAGCCCAATTGCAATTTATTGGAAACTTTGTCGCTAAACAGTACCCGGTGCTCGACGATCGCCGAATGAATGGTATTGTTGATGGCATACCCACTGTTGCGGAATTGCAAGGTAGTGGCATCGGGGCCGCGCCGCCCCAGTGCAAAGGGGTGAGCAGGCTTCTGCTTGGTGGCATCCAGGAAGTTGTAGGTCGCCGTCAGGGTTTGGTTCTTCCCGATGTTCCAGTCTAACTTGAAAATACCTTTGGTGTTGTTCTGGTCGAACAAAAAGCCTTCGTAGGGGCCGGTTTCGTAACCGAAACGGTTGAATAAGGCCGCTGATACGGCGTCGAGGTCGGCTGCTTCCACACGGGAAACCTGCTCACCGGAAACGCCCTGGCGGGCGGCGATGAAGTTGGAACCCAAATCACTACGGTCTTCTACCTCCGCGTTGGCGAAGAAGAACAACTTGTTTTTGATGATCGGACCACCCAGGCTGAAACCTACTTGCAGCTGGCTCAGGTCGGGGGTGAAAATGTCGTCGCCGGCCACTTTGTTGCCCGTCATATCCTGGTTGCGGTAGAAGCCAAAAACGGTTCCTTTAAATTCATTGGTACCACTCTTGGTAACGGCGTTTACGGAAGCACCCGTGAAACCCGCCTGGGTAACATCGTAGGGAGCCAGGTTGACCTGGATCTGGTCGATAGCGTCGAGGGAGATCGGTTGCGCATCGGTCTGGCCACCAGGGGTCGCAGCGTCCAATCCGAAAGGATTGTTGAAGATGGAACCATCGAGGCTAAAGTTGTTGAACTGGTCATTGCGTCCGCCGAAGCTGTTGCCATCGGAGGAAGGCGTCAGGCGGGTGTAGTCGGAAGTGGAACGGGTAATGGTTGGCAGTCGTTGCAGTTCGGTCGTGCCTACGAGCGTAGCTACGCCCGTGCGATTCCGGTTCACATTGGGATCGGCCGTGCCGAAGACGATAACCTCATCTAACCCTACGCCCACGGACAATTCAAAGTCCAGTCGGGCTGTTTGTCCAAGGGTGAGGAAAACACCTTCCAGCTTTTCGTCTCCGTAACCAATGTACGAAGCAATTACATGGTAGGGGCCGCCTACCCGGAGGTTGGGCAGGGTAAAATGACCATCGAGGTTGGTCGTCGTTCCGTAGATGGTTCCGGTAGTCGTGTTTTCTACCGCGAGGTTGGCACCGATCAGGGGTTCGCCTTCCGTATCGGTTACGGTTCCGGCCATGGTTGCTGTAGTCACCTGGGCCGCTGTGGAGCCGGCAAAAGCGAGCAAAAGCATCAGCAATAATTGTAAACGTAAGACCTTCATAAAGGGGGATAATTAAAAATGTGAGTGAAAATTTGCGTAAAATTATACCCCTGCTTTTACTTCAGCTAACATTCTGGAAACCTTTGGTTAATTTTTATTTTCCAATTTACTTTAAGTTAACACGGACGTTTTTTTTACATTTTTTTGGTGTTTTTGTGGAGCTTAAAACGAGTAATGGTTTTAAATAAGTGATAATATATTTTTTTCTTTAAGTGGCTCTTTTTTTCTTTCAATGGAGTTGGTCGGGAACAAACCACTATCTTTAGCCTGAATTATTCCAGCGCAACTAAGCCTACTTATCGTGTTTATGACTGACTTAACCTATCAATATACCCCTCGAGACATCAGTTGGTTAGATTTTAATTACCGGGTACTGCAAGAAGCCACCGACGAATCGGTTCCGTTGTACGAACGGATAAAATTTTTGGCAATATTCAGTTCCAACCTGGATGAATTTTTCCGCGTACGGGTGGCTGCTTTGAAATCATTTAAGGCTATTCCTAGAGAAGAACGGAAGCGGCTGTTGGACATCCAACCCAAAAAGCTGCTGCGGCAAATACTGGCTATTGTGGATAAGCAACAAAACCAATTTGGCCGGGTGGTTTGGGAGAGTATCGTGCCTGCCTTGCACCGCGAAAATATTTTCCTCATCAACGAGGAGCGCCTTTCGGCAGCCCAGCTGACGTTTCTGGAGGCCTACTTTTACGAAAAGGTGGCCCCGCTCATTACCCAACAGATCTGCCAGGAGGGCGGGGAACCCCCTTTTTTGGAAAATCAGAAATTGTATTTTTTACTCGACCGTGGACCAGGCAAGCCGTTTCACCTGATTAATATCCCCAGTCAGCAATTGCCGCGTTTTATTGTTTTACCCGAAAAGAAAAAAAAGATCCACTACATTATTTACCTGGATGACCTCATTCGGGCGGTGCTGCCGCGCTGGACGGGAAGTACCCAGGTCGAGGCCTATAGTGTAAAGGTGACCCGCGATGCTGAACTGTATATTGGTGATGAATTCAGCGGTGATTTGCTGGCGAAGATCAAAGCTTCGCTTGCGGAGCGGGAAATTGGGATGCCTACTCGTTTTTTGTATGACCAGACCATGCCCAAATCCCTGCAGGAACGGGTTCAGGCCGTTTTCAATTTGACAAAATACGATATGGTTCCCGGGAGCCGCTACCACAACTTTAACGATTTTTTCGCCTTTCCGGATCCTATTCAAAGACCGTCATTGTACGATCAGCCACTGCCACCGCTCAACCACCCGCGACTGGCTAAAGCCAAGAAATTGTTTAAAGTGATTCGCAAGGCCGATCAATTGCTCCATTTTCCTTACCAAAAATACGAATACGTTTCCCGGCTGATTACCGAGGCAGCAGCTAACCCGGCGGTTCATACCTTGCGCATCACCCTTTACCGGGTGGCGAGTAATTCGGCAATCGTCAGTGGTTTGAAGGAAGCGTTGGCCGCTGGTAAAAAAGTGGAAGTATTTGTCGAAGCCAAAGCCCGCTTTGACGAGGCCTCCAATTTGTACTGGGGCAAAGAACTGGAATTGGCGGGTGCCAAGGTTCGCTACAGCTTTCCGGGGATCAAGGTGCATTCAAAATTACTGCTCATTGAATGCCACGAGGCGGCCGATATCGCCTACCTGGGTACCGGAAATTTCAACGAAAAGACCGCCCGTCTTTATGCCGACCACGCCTTACTTACTGCCGATGAGCGCCTGACCAAAGAAGTTCGCGAAGTATTTGAATTCCTGAGTCAGGATATCAAAAAACCGACAACGGAGCATTTACTGGTGGCCCCGTTCAATTTGCGGGAGCAGTTGCTGGCCCGGATCGACCGGGAAATTGCGTTCGCCAGGGCCGGGAAACCCGCCTTCATTTTCTTAAAGCTGAACAGCCTGGAGGAACAAGGCATGATCGATAAACTGTACGAGGCCAATAACGCCGGGGTAAAGATTCGACTGATTGTGCGGGGGATTTGCTGCCTGGTACCCGGCCTGGAAGGACAAAGTGAACACATCGAGGTCATCAGTATCCTGGATCGCTTCCTGGAACACGCCCGCATTTATCGCTTTGGGAACAACGGCAAGGAAGAAATATTTTTGGCTTCCGCCGACTGGATGAGTCGGAATCTCTTTCGCCGTATCGAAGTAGCTTTTCCTGTTTATGACCCTGTACTGCAACAGGAATTAAAAGACTTACTGACCATTCAGTGGGCCGACAATGTCAAGGCCCGGATAATCAGCCCGACCAAAAACAATGCTTTTCGGAAAAGAACAAAGGCGGAAATCCTGCGCCGCTCCCAATTGGATAGCTACCAGTATTTGCGCAAGAAGAAGGATCATTAAGATAAGGTTTACCTGCCTAACATTTGATTTACCAAAAAATAGCTTTTTCATAAAGTCAAGGACAAGGGTTATGGCTGGCCTGACAAGTACCTTCACCAAGTCCTTTTAACGGGCTGATTCACCGGTCAGTAAAGGATGCTTATTCACTTAAAATAAGTTATCGTGAAGTACGTCCACCAGTTCAGAGATTGGGTTTTTCAGGTTGTACATACCAACAACCTTATTTATAATACTTGTTGGGAAGACCCCCGCTGTGACCGCGAGTTGCTGGGTTTTAACAAGCAGAGCCAGATTGTAATGATCACCAGTGCCGGTTGCAATGCCTTGGATTATCTGTTGGATGAACCCGCGGCTATCCATTGCGTAGACATGAACCCGCGGCAAAATGCCTTACTGGAATTGAAACGGGCAACCCTGGCACACACCGACTTTGTTGCGCACACCGCGCTTTTTGGAAAAGGGCGGCACCAGGAAATTCATCACCTTTATCAAGACAAACTACGTCATCAATTACCCGGCTACGCGCAGGAGATCTGGGATCAGCACATCACCAGTTTTTCCGGAAAGGGTGGGCGTAAATCTTTTTACGACTATGGTACGTCCGGGGTATTGGCCTGGTTGCTGCGCGGTTATTTTAAAACCAGGCCCCGCTTGTTGGCGGAATTGCGGCAGTTGTTTATCAGCGAAACCCTGGAAGCGCAGCAAACCCTTTATTCGGCCATTGAGCCCCGGCTTATCAATCAATTGGTACACTGGGCCGTTAACCGCCACCTGACGATGTGCCTGGTCGGTGTGCCCCGCAGCCAGCAGGAGCTCTTTCGCGGCGATTACGAACGGGGTGTCACCGGCTTTCTGCAAGCTTGTCTGCGCCGGGTTTTTACGACCCAACTCATCAAAGACAATTATTTCTGGCAGCTGTACTTCCACGGTAAGTATCCTGACAACTGCCATCCCAATTACCTGCAGGAGACTCATTTTGACCAATTGCACGAAAGTGTCGATCGCATTTCCCAGCACAATACGACGGTGACTAACTTTCTGCAGGAAAATCCCGCGCCTTATTCCCATTATATTCTACTCGATCACCAGGATTGGCTGGCCGACAATGACCAGCAAGGTCTGGAAGATGAATGGCGGGCAATTTTGCAGAACAGCCAGACCGGCACAAAAATTTTACTTCGGTCGGCTGCGGAGCGCGTTGACTTCATTCCAGCCTTTGTCCACGAACGCGTAGCTTTTGTGCCCACGGTTGATTTGGCGGCCAGTCACGCCGCCGACCGGGTGGGAACCTACGCAAGTGTACACCTGGGGATAGTCAAGTAACAACTGGTTTGACCGCAATTTAATATGATGAGTAATACCGGTGAAAACCAAGCGCAAGCAGAAAAAATTAAGGGATATTACCGCTTCCAGTCGGGAATTTACGACCTGACCCGCTGGTCCTTCCTCTTCGGGCGGTCAGCTATTCTCAAAGCTTTGCCTTTTGCTTACGAAGAGCCTTTTCACCTGCTGGAAGTAGGCTGCGGAACGGGGCGGAATCTTGCGCTGGCCGCCAAACTCTTCCCCGAGGCGAAGCTAACGGGCATGGATGTATCGGCCGATATGCTGGCCCTGGCGAGCAAACGCACGAAACACCAAAAAAGAACCATTCTGCTGGAGCAGCCTTACGAATCTCAGTATTATTCCTGGACCAACAAACTTGATGTCATCCTTTTTTCTTATTCCCTGACCATGATCAATCCGCAGTGGCGATCCCTGATCGCACAGGCCTACAAAGATTTGCGTCCGGGAGGAATCATTGCCGTGGTCGATTTTCACGACTCCCAGGTACCGGCTTTCAAAAACCACATGGCCAACCATCATGTACGTATGGACGGGCACCTTCTGCCAGAACTGGAAGCACATTTTTATTCTGAATACCAGGAAGTGAAAACCGCTTACCGGGGATTGTGGCAGTACGTTTTATACGTAGGTAGAAAGGTGTAAGCGGAAATTAAGAGACGGCACAAAAACAAAGGGAGCAACTTTCCAACCAATTGGTTGGAAAGTTGCTCCCTTCATGTTTTAAGCAGCGCACCATACACATTGGTGGTAAGCCTTTCAGAACGCTCCCGGCGTGTTTAAGTTTTACTGGTCAGCGTTGTCCAGTTTATCGAAGCGCTTAACTTTCCGGCGGCTCTTGAGGGGCAGGTAGCGGTAAGGCTTGTCCTGGAAATCAGCAAGCAGCGAGTCCAGTGAATACGACATGGTATTGAGGTTGTTGTAGAGCCCTTCATCTTGCAGGAGCAAGCCCAGGGTGCCTTCTCCTTTTTTGAGGTTGCCGATCATTTCATTTACCCCACCCAGTGCCGTTTGTGCAACGGCAAGGGTTTCGTTGAGTTGTACGATGGTTTGCTTGGCATCCTGTACCGCCTGTCCCAACTGGGCATCCACCATTTGCTGGCTGAGGCTGTCGGCGTTGCTTATGATACTGGCAATATTGTTTTTCTGGCCTTCCAGGGTAGAGGTCAGGTTGGCTACGTTGGCCAGACTGCGCTCCAGTGCGGGTGAAGAGCGCTGGAGCAGCAGGTTCATGCGTCCGGTCGCATCTTTCAGGTTGCTCATGGTGGCCTGCAGATCGCGGGCCGATTCGGCCAGGGGGCCCGTGCTGTCTTCGCCCAGGATGTCCTGATTCAGGGAATCCACAACTTGTTTGAGACCGCTTTTCAACTCGTCAATATAGGTGGTCATGCCGCCCTCGCCCAACATCGATTCTACCAGGCCCCGGCTGATGCCAACAAACGTATCGCCACTCTGGGCACAGTTGTCACCCGAACACGGCGTATCGTAGTCAAAGACGATAGCCATTTCGCCCAGGAAGCTTTTGGCGACCAACACTGCCCGCGTATCCTTAGGCAGCGGGACATTGCGTTCCAGGTTGAAAGTGAGCTTAACGCGGCGGTCTTCCGTATTCAATTCACGCGCAGAAACCGACCCTACCGTAACGCCACTAATTTGGACGGGGGTACCTACGGTAACACCAGACACGTCGTCGTAGAAGGCGTAGTAAGTATCTGATTTGGAGAGCAGGTTGGTGCCCTGGATATATTTGATACCCCAAAGGCTCAAGGCGATGGCAACTAGTGCTAATAATCCGGTGCGAACTTCGTAAGACATGGTTAATTGATTTGCGGCGGCGAAGGTAGCTGTTTTTTGCGGCTATCCTATTCTCCCAAACCTGATTAGAAAATCAATAGGGCAATTTACTCGCCAGCAAGTTGACGTGCCTCCGCCAGTGAAATGCGTTTTCCCTGGTAATAGGCTACGATAAAGGCATCCTTGAAACCCTGGTTTTGGAGCGCTAAACGAGTAGCAAAGGCCGATTCCATGTTTTTGAGGTTTCTCACCTGGTACTTGAACATTTGATCTTCCTGGACAACCTCAATCAGGTAACTGCTACCCAGCCAGAGCGGGTCCTGGGTGTTGAGGGGATTCGGCGCAGCGGCTAGTTGTACCCCGTAGGCAATGCTGTTGTTTTGTCCCAGGTTATTGGCCCAGTTGGTATTGGTACTTCCTTTGGGTTCCATACCCCGTTCCCGTGCTGGAATACGGCTGCTGATGGTGCCCTGGTTGTTGTTGCTGGCTGGTGCAATGACGGGTTCTGCCCGGGCCTGCACGATGGTGGGATTTGGCGGCGCGTAGTTGCGGTTAACGACGGGAACCGGAGCCGGGGCAGCGGCGGGAGGGGCAGCGGCGGGAGGCACGGCAGGGCTGGGCGTTGCCACCGTTTGGGGCACGGCTGGGCTGGGCGTGTTGTTGACAATGGTGCTGGGGTAACTGCTGGTGCTTGCCGGTGGCCCGTAAGCGGGTGGGTTGGCAACCGCTACCGGCGGGGTAGCGGCCAGGTTGTTTCCTTCCAAGGTGGCTTTGTATTCGGCAAAAGCGTTGAACAAAGCCAGCGCTACCTGGTCTTGTCCTTCGGTCGTGAGCAAAAAGGCTTCGTCTTTGGAGCTGCTTAAAAAGCCGGTTTCTACCAGCACGCTGGGCATGGCGGTCTCTTTAAGCACCACGAAGCCCGCTTGTTTGACGCCCCGGCTCCGCCGCTGGGCAGTGGCTTCGAAGTGGTGTTCAACTTTTTCAGCAAACAAAATACTTTGCTCCAAAAAGGCATTTTGAAACATGCTCAGGAGAATATGGCCTTCGGGCGAATTGGGGTCGTAGTCGTAGTTGCGTTCGTAATTCTCTTCCAGCAGGATGGCATTGTTTTCCCGTTTGGCCACGTCCAGGTTGTGGGCAGCCGTGTGCAAGCCCATGACGTAGGTTTCTGACCCTGAGGTGGGCGAACGCGTGGGCATGGCATTGCAATGGATAGACACGAAGAGGTCGGCATGGGCCCGGTTGGCAATGGCGGCGCGTTCGTAAAGCGGGATGAAAACATCTTTGTCGCGGGTAAGAATGACCTGCATATCGGGGAATTGTTGCCGGATAGCCGCCGCAAATTTTTGCGCTACGGCTAGTGCCAGGTGCTTCTCCGTGGAGTTGGCGCCACTACACCCTGGGTCGTGGCCACCGTGGCCAGCGTCGATGACAATGGTTTTTATCCGAAATGGAGGTGCGTCGTTTGCGGGGATTACAATACCTTTGTGTCTTGGGTGATAATTCGTGGTCGCTTCCACCGGGGATTCAACGCTTGCTAAAGAAGTGTTAAATTCAGCACCGGAAAGCTGCGAAAAAATGAAACCTAGCGTTAGGACAACGGATAAACGCAGGGGAAAGCGCCGCAATAATTTTTGCGACTGGTTAAAAGCCTGTTTTCTCATTAATTGGTGTTTCTTGCGGTTGTTCCTGGGCCTAATAAATTCAGACCATTTACTTTTGCAAACAAAGTTACTCTTTTCCTTTTGGTTCTTGTTAGTTGCCGGGCTTTTGTCTGCCCAGGATACGACTGCCTTGGTGCGGGATACCCTCCCGGCCAGCCTGGTCGTAGACAGCCTCCGCACGGATTCCAGCCTCAGCCTTAGCCTGGGGATACCCCTGTCCAAGGATGCCCTGGAAGCTGCCGTTGAATACAACGCCCGCGACTCCATGAAAATTGATGCCAGTGGCGAAAAAATCCACCTTTACGGCAATGCTTTCGTAGGGTACACCAATATTACCCTCCGGGCCGCCCACATTGAGCTGAGCTGGGCCAAAAGCGAGGTCATCGCCGAGGGGATGCCCAATGACACAACGGGGGTCATGGAGGGATTACCCGAATTTACGGAAGGAGAAAATAAGTTCGTGGCCCGCTCCATGCGCTACAATTTCGAAACCCGCAAAGGGATCGTCTACGACGCCATCACCGAGGAAGATGACATCCGGGTGCGGGGCGAGCGCTCCAAGTTTATCACTGCGCCGCCGGGCGATACCCTGGCCAACGATATCATCTACAGCGAAAACGCCATTTTTACCACGTGCACGGCCGACGATCCCCACTTTGCTATCACCAGCCGCCGGCAAAAGGTGATTCCCAACAAATTGGTCGTGGTGGGGCCTTCCAATTTGCAAATCATGGGCGTGCCGACGCCCTTGTGGCTGCCTTTCGGTTTCTTCCCGGTGTCGAAAGGCCGCCGTACGGGCCTCATCTTTCCGCGCGATTACGAATATTCTGAGCAGTGGGGTTTTGGGCTTAAACAGATAGGGTGGTTCTTTCCGCTCGGAGATAATTTCAACCTTACCTTAGCGGGCGATATTTACCTGGAAGGTACTTACGGACTGGGCACCACCTTGCAGTACCGCAAGCGCTACGGGTACAACGGCAATTTTAATTTCCGCTACGACAGCCGCCGCCAGGAACAGATCGTCAACGTGACTGATCCCCTGACCGGCGAACCCGTGCTGGCACCCAATGGCAGCATTGCCCGCAAATCTATTTTTGAACGCTCCAATGGTATCTACATCAACTGGTCGCACAACCAGGATGCCGCCGCCCACCCCCTGAACCGCCTGGGTGGTGCCATCAATTTCCAGACCAACGACTTTCAGCGCCGCGTCTTCAACGACGCCCGCTCGGTGTCGACCAATGTCATCAACTCCAATTTTACTTTTTCGCGCAACTGGCTGGACAAGCCCATCTCCATGAGCGTGGCTTTTCGCCACAGCCAGAACACCCAGACGCGGCAGATGAGCGTAGATTTCCCGACCTTCCAGTTCCAGACCCAGGCCCTGTACCCCTTCCGGAAAAAGGAAAGAACCGGCCCCAAGCAATGGTACGAAGACATCACCCTGCGCTACACCAACGAAGCCCGCGCCAATTTCTCGGGGCCCGATACGGCTTTCTTCGAACAAAAGACCCTGAGCGATGCCCGCTACGGTATGCAGCACAACGCCACCATGGGGACTTCTTTCAAAGTATTGAAGTATTTCAACCTCAACCCCGGCGCTTCCTACCGCGAAGTCTGGTACGGCGAGCGCCTGTCGGCTACCTTCGACCCCACCAGGGGCATCGGCATCGATACCACCATCTTGCCCAACGGCGAGATAGAGACGGAAATTACCGATTTTGGTACCTACCAGTTTGATACCCTCAGTGGCTTTTCGACCTTCCGGACTTTCTCCGCTAACCTGAGCCTGAATACCCAGATTTTTGGCACTTATTTCTTTAAGAAAGGCCCCATCCGCGGCCTACGGCACGTCATCAAACCCAATATTTCGGTCGGCTACCAACCGGACTACCTGAACAACCCCAACTACTACAACCGACTGGCTGATACGCTGTCGCCCTTTCTCTCCGACGAGGATATTTATTATTCCCGCTTCAACAACGGCATCTTCGGGGGAACCCCCAACCAGGAGACGCAAATGCGACTGTCGTACGGGTTGAACAACATTTTTGAGGCCAAGCTCTTCTCCCGCCGCGATTCGACGGAGAAGAACATCAAGCTCTTCGATAACCTAACCATCAACGGCGATTACAATTTTGCGGCCGACAGCCTGAAATGGTCGCCCATCGCCATGCGGGGCACCACCCGCTTCTTTAAGGGAGCGACCACGTTCTCCTTTTCAGCCACCTTCGACCCCCTGGAACGGATCGAATACCGACCGGGTCTCTTCCGGCGGGTTGACAAAACCACCTGGAGCGAGAGCCGTACGCCTTTTAAATTTGTGGATGCGTCCTTCAACCTCAATACCAACCTCACTATTGGGAAGATCAGGGCCCTTTTTCAGGGCCAGGCCGAAGAATTGGTGGAAGAAGTGGATCCCAACGGCGACGAACTGCGACCGGTGGAAGAAACCGACTTTTTGAGTTTGCTCGAAAATTTTTCCATCCGCCACAACATGGCTTTCGGCTTCAGCCCGGTAGCTGCTGACCGGGACACCTTCAAAGTGACCACCCACAGTATCGAACTACGCGGTAGCCTGGGCCTTACGCCCAACTGGAACGTCGACATCGGTTCCATTGGCTACGATTTTACGCGCAAGCAAACGACCTATCCCTACCTGGGCCTGCGCCGCGATCTGCACTGCTGGGAAATGGGCTTCAACTGGGCGCCCACCCGGAATACCTACTCCTTCTTCCTGCGGGTAAAACCCGGCACCCTCGACTTCATCAAGGTGCCCTACCAACGCAACAATGCCGATGGGCAAAGGGCGTTCAGGTAGCAGTAGCTTAGTTACGGATTGATGAAATACTGTACGCCCAGCTGCAGGGACAAGGTACTGGAATTGTCGAAAACCCGTTGCCAGCTCAAAATGCCCTCCAACGCGAGGTAGGGCGTGATGAATAAATCCGCGCCGATTCCGAAGTTGATGCCGTTTCTCGAATCCGTATTCCCATTGCCATTGCCATTGCTTTTGTTGGTTTGCTGCACCAGCTCCAGTCCGACGGTACCAAAAGGATTGAACCGTTGCGCCGTACCAAAATAATAGCGGGCAAAAGGGGAGAAACCAAGGGTAGTAGTAGAAAAAGTTTGGTTGCCTAATTCTGATCGAAAGGCACTGAGGATAAGCGAAGCCCCAGCTACCCACTGGTCGGAAACAAAATAACCGATATTGGGATTCAGACCAAAACTGCTGTCGCCATCGGAGGGGCTGGTAGAAAAACCTACGCCAGAACCGCCAATAAAGAAGCTACCCCGACCGAAAATGCCGGTAGCCGACCGCCAGGCTCCCTTTTCTGCCGCACCCAGAAAAGCCGTGATGCCCGCCTGCAGGCTCAGATTTAGCGATGTATCGTCTTCCGACGCCGTAATACGGGGCCCAGCCAGGAGGTCGATAGCCACGTTGGGACCAATAAAATGGCTGAATCCTCCCTGCAACTGGAGCCCATAGATTTGATTGTCGAAGTCACCGGTGAGGATGTTGAGGCTGGCACCGGCTTGCCCAAACCAAAAGGTGTTTGCTTTGGCCGGATTGAAGTAGTAGCGCGCATAGGGCGCAAAACCGAAGGAGGCAAAGTCGGTAAAAGAGCTAAAGAAGGTGCCGACCGAGATGCTGCCGCCCACCAAAAGGTGGTCATTCGTAAAGATGCCGTAGCTGGGGCTGAAGTTGGCTGCGAACTGGTCTTCGGAAGAAGAAAAGAAAATAGAATTGTTATCCAGGGTAGTAAAAGCCAGGCCCATACTGCCACCAATGACAATATCTCCTTTTTGGAGCTGTGCACTAGCGAGTAACGGGGAGAGGAGGAGCAAAAAGAGTAAAGCGCGGTAGTTGTTTTTCATTGGAGGTGTTTTAGGAAAATGGTTGGTAAGGCTCTAAAATATAAACGCTGCTGCGATTCTACAAGAATAACGGGGCTTTTTCTGTTCAAGCGGGCAGGAAAACGGCCTGTTCACTCACCGGAATCACCCCTTTTCTTTGGGCTTCCTGGAAGAGGTGGGCGACGGCCGCGCGGCCCTGCTCGCCCAGGTCAAGGGTGAAGTCGTTGACGTAGAGGCCGATGTGGGCAAACATGACGGCCTCGTCCATTTCCTGGGCGTGGGCTTTCACGTAGGCGCTGGTGGCCTGGGGGTGGGCTTGCGCAAAGGCGACACTGCGGGCTAGCACGCGGTTGACCTTTTGCTGCACCTCCAGCGGCAAGCGCCGGTTGACGACAATACCACCCAGGGGAATCGGATGCCCGGTGGTGCTTTCCCAGAACTCACCCAGGTCCTGAATTTTCACGAGGCCCTTGTCCTGGTAGGTGAAGCGGTTTTCGTGGATAATGAGCCCGGCCGTCACTTCGCTGCGGAGCACGGCGCCTTCGATGTCGGAGAAAAGTACTTCCTGTTTGTTCGTCGCCTCGGGGTAAGCCAGGCCGAGGAGGAAATTGGCGGTGGTGTATTTTCCGGGGATGGCAATGGTGCCCGCATTGACCTCGGCCACGGTCAGCGGGCGTTTGGCGATGAGCAGTGGGCCGCAGTTGCGCCCCAGCGCCGAGCCGGCATCGAGCAGGGCGTAGGTGTCCAGCAAATAGGCCAGGGCGTGGTAACTCAGTTTGGTGACATCCAGGGCGCCGGCGAAGGCTTTTTGGTTCAATTCTTCCACGTCGGCGAGCAGAATATCGAATTCCAACCCTTCGGTATCCACTTTTTGGTGCACTAAAGCATCGAAAATGAAGGTATCATTGGGGCAAGGCGAGAAACCGAGGGATAATTTCATAGTTTTGCAGCTTAAAATCGACTAGATATGCACTTACAGGTGCTTTACGAGGACAACCACCTCATTGCGATCAACAAACCAGCAGGCTACCTGGTTCAAGGCGACCAAACGGGCGACGCCACTTTGGCCGAATACGTCAAGGATTACATCAAAACCAAGTACAAGAAACCTGGTGATGTGTTTTTGGGCGTCATCCACCGCCTCGACCGCCCCGTCAGTGGGGTTCTCCTCTTTGCGCGAACCAGCAAAGGCCTGACCCGCATGAACGAAATGTTCAAGAACCAGGAAGTGGAAAAAACCTACTGGGCCGTCACGGCCAACCAGCCCGATCCGCTGGAAGGCGAACTGGTACACTACCTCACCAAGGACCCGGAACGCAACGTGGCCAAGGCTTTCGAGTTTATGAGCAGCCGGGCGGTAGGGGCCAAAAAGGCAGAATTGCACTACCAGATGCTGGGCCGCCTGGGCACCCACGTCCTGGTGGAGGTGAAACCTAAGACGGGGCGCCCCCACCAGATTCGCGTGCAGCTGGCGAAAATTGGTTGCCCGATCCGCGGCGACCTGAAATACGGCAGTACCATCACCAATAAAGACGGAACCATCCACCTGCATTGTCGTTCGCTCTCGTTTATGCACCCCATCAAGAAGGAACAGGTGACCCTGTGGGCCACGCCGCCCAAGGGTGAAATCTGGAGCTTGTTCAGCGATTTTTGGAAGAAGCGATAAAGCACGCCGATGAAAACGACCCTGCCATTCGTGAAATACCAGGGCGCTGGTAATGATTTTGTGATCGTCAACCACTGGTCGGGGCCGGTGCTGACCGACCTGTCGGCCGCCACCATTGCCCGCCTCTGCGACCGCCGCTTCGGCATCGGCGCCGATGGCCTCATGCTGTTGGAGCGCGACCCCGATTACGATTTCCGCATGGTCTACTACAATGCCGACGGCTACCCCAGCACCATGTGTGGCAACGGGGGGCGCTGCATCGTGGCCTTTGCCCACCGTTTGGGCCTCATTGGCGCGCAAACGACTTTCCGCGCCGTAGATGGTCCCCACCGGGCCCACCTCACCCAGCCCGCCTGGGTAGAACTGGAGATGACCCCGGTGACGGCGGTCACGCCGGTGCTAGACGGCCATTTTTTGGATACCGGCTCGCCGCATTACGTGGCGCAAGTGGCCCGCCTGGATGCCATCGACGTCGATGAGCAGGGGCGTACCCTGCGCCAGCGCCCCGAATTCGCCCCCGGTGGCACCAACGTCAACTTCGTCACGGGCACCGCCGACAGCGGCCTGACCATCGCCACCTACGAGCGGGGCGTGGAAGCCGAAACCCTCGCCTGCGGCACCGGCGTGACCGCTGCCGCGCTGGTAGCAGCCCAGGCTACGGGCCGCCAGGGAGACTTCACCATTCCCGTCACCGCCAAAGGCGGGGCGTTGGCCGTTCGCCTGCATTACGATGGAACACAGTTTAGCCAGATCTGGCTGTGTGGACCAGCGGTTTTTGTCTTTGCGGGGGAGGTGGAGGTGTGATGGCCAAAAAGTCAGCCTCCTGACTTTTAGCAAAAAGCGTTCGCATATTTAGTTTGTTTATGGGTAGGTTTAACCCATTCTTTACGCGCTAAAATTCTATTAAAGATGAAAAACGTGCTTCTTTCTTTCTTTCTACATTGAAACCATTTCAGTACCTCTACAACAATTATATTTACCTGAACACCGCCAACGCTGGCCGCAAAGGGGTACAAATAGCAGGCAGCTTCCGCCCCTTCCTGTCCTTCAATCAGATTTTTGG
>Ga0213861_10000287_pt1 | contig 43273 bp, 32 predicted proteins | sample PICome_4_FD_160110 | JGI IMG/M metagenome (GOLD analysis project Ga0213861, IMG submission 160110) | Coastal seawater microbial communities near Pivers Island, North Carolina, United States - PICO131 | ecosystem: Environmental > Aquatic > Marine > Coastal | place: USA: North Carolina... | reverse complement strand
GATCCTGCCGGAGTCTTTGGTTCTGCTGTTTCAGTCTCTGGTTCTGCTGTTTTAGTCTCTGGTTCTGCTGGTGCTTGTGGTTGATATGGTTGGAATGGTCTAAAGTTGTAAACATTCAACGAACTAAATGTTTGAAAAACCTTTTGTATATCTTTAGGACTCGTGTTAAGAAGCGTTGAGTACGATTCAGTCAACAAGCGCATTGCAGGGTCAGGTTTTAAGGATTTCAAAAAACTCATCAATCTGTAAATATCCAACATCTGGTCGTTATTTCCCGTTGCTTCATTTTTCTCTTCTTCAACTGGTTTAGTATTGGAATTGGAACTAGTCATATACATTTTACCATACATCTGTGTCGCAATATTTAACAAAAAAATTCCCGCTAATACACCAGTCATTATTTTATTAGGTTTGTTACTCTCTTCTGGATCTTGTTCGTTATCAAATGTAATCTCTTGCACCAACTTTTCCTCCACTTGAGTCATTGGTAGAAACAGTTTGATCCATAGATTTAACAGTTTTTTGTATTGTGCGACATCATTCCATATTGTAAAGTTAAGTTTGTCAGAAACATAGTATACAATATTATACACAATGTCACGTACATCTTGGACAGTTACTACAGTGGCTTTCTTGTTTTTCCAAATTTTTGTACTATTTGTTAATGCTTGAAACAAAACCTCCTTCCTAATAATTTCCGCTTGCGCAATGCGAATAAGCTGTAGCGGCTCAATTTTAACCTTTCTTTTTTCTTCGGACAAGTTTTCCTGAGCACGTACACATTTTTCATGAGAAATAACAGTTGATGGTAAATACGCACATTCTGCGACTTCTTCACACATTCTCTTTAAAATTTTAGCATCTTTCTTTGTAGGATACAAACGAGAATATTGATCACATTTATCCATTTTCTGTAGGTTAATGTTTAACTTTAGACATTTTTTAGGAATTTTAGAACAATCAAAGTCTTTTCCCGGTTTAAACTTTTTGTAATATGTGTTTGCTGTAAGTGCCACTGTCTTCAACGAAACAACAAAAATGGTGTCTTCCTTTTTAAACGGTATGGGGATATTAAGCGCATCAGAGTATTGGGAATGGCCGATCCACATATCGGTAATAAGGTTGATAAACATACACCGGATATCTTCATCACTACCACCACCCAACATGAATTTGTCCAACATCATATCACTAACGCATTGACGTCCTCTCATAATCGACGTCTTTAAAATATTAGCTGTATCGAAATGACCATCAACAAGATCATAGTCAACCTCAACTGGATCCACCGGAACTGGATCTTTATAATAATCCGGGTAATGTTTTATGGTAACGACATTGTTTTCTACAGTAATGTTAACTGCTGGTGGTGGTTGTGCCGGTAATGGTGGTTGATCACCAGCAGGACCAGTCGCACCACCATCATCACCATTACCATCACCATTACCATCACCATTATCATCACCATTATCATCATTGTTAACATCACCACCACCATTATCACCACCACCACCATCACCACCACCATTACCATCACCATCACCATTACCATCACTATCATCACCCTCACCATCATTGTTAACATGACTACCACCACTACCATCATCACCATCACTATCATCATTGTTAACATCATCACCCTCATTATCACCACCACCACCACCATTATCACCACCACCACCACCACCATCACCACCACCATTATTAGCAGGCGTTGGCTGTTGTTCTCTTAATGCACGTTTTTCTTCCAACTTAGCAATTATATCAGAAATTACAAATCTAAGATGTTCATTACGGCTTTTTTGGGACTTAAAGCTTGCAACATTAGCAGCGTTTGTTACCATGTTATCTTTACCTAGACTATTTTTACAAAATCTTTGTGTTTTTTCGTAAAAATCACTGTCTTTAGGATTTTTAGTACCTTTTAAATTACATTTACCACTCTTAGTATTTACAGCACGAATACCAGGTTGGTTTCTTTCTGTCGCTTTCGCAGCTGCTGCGGTAGAAGCTGGTCTTCTTTGTTCAGCGGTTTGGGCAGCTCTAATATCATCACATTCGGTAGAAGCAGCAGGTCTATCTGCAGCACTTCCAAGACAACGAGAACGGGATCTATTATTTTTCTTAGAGTATTTAGCAACCATCTTTATTTAGGTAATATAAAATATTTTTTTTTATTAATAGTCTAAAAACAAACGTTTAATTTCAGAATCTGCAGCTCTAGAAAGATGACTTTCACTTAAATGTTTAAACCCACCCAAAATTTCTGACATTCCCGACCGTCCTGTGCTTCCCCCTTGTACGCCACTCCCTTTTCCATTATTTTTCTTGTACAACACAAGAGTAACAGTCATTCCGATAATAAACACAATGCTGGTAAAAAGCATAGTAAAACCAATAAATTTCCCACCGTCCATGGCACATTTTTTGCAGATTTTGATATTGTATTTATTTTCTAGGCGTTGTGCATCCGTTTTATCTGTTGAGTTAAACTGATTATTTGTATCATCTATGACATCTGAAGCTTGCACTAAAGAAGGATCCCCTAACCAAAACCCCAAAAATAATGCAACAAATGTGACCAACATAAGTACCATAGTAACTATCGCAGCTTGCATATATGGAGCCATGCCCTTTAATTTTGTATAATTACTGTTTTGTGACATTGTGGGTTCAGTCAATAACTTTACTCTATGCTCAACATTTTATTTACAGAGAACATAAATACTAAAATGATCTACATCACTATCTTCTTGACCAACTTAGACATAAACAGAGAAGAAACACCGTTGCCAACTTGTCTGTTTGCAGCTGTAATCCCGCATGTGAGCACGAACCAGTCCGGGACCCCTTGAGCGCGCAGAAACTCGCGCGGTGTCCATACACGCGGCACACGAGTAAGAGGATTTAATGTCCCCGCCCCAAACGGCGTTGGAGCAGTTAGTATTGTGCAGAACGGTTCATCCGGGTCAAGAATTTTGTGCTGCTTCAACGACGTCTGACTAATTTTGTTTCCAACATGGTTATACACCTTTTTTGACTGCGTATCGCTTAGCCTCCTCTTTTTACGAGAGCGGATTTGATACATGGAGCGCTTTTTCGAAGCGTTATACTTGACCGGTTTATCCCAAGACGTCCCCGCGGCTGCTGGCTTGATCTTGGCCAAATCCGCCGTGGCTTCCGATGAGGTGGGACAACGTTTTCTCTTTTCCGATCCATTGTCACTGATTGTACCTCCGTAGAATTCGTACACGAAACATGGCCACGTTGTCTTTTCGTAACTAAATTCTGCTTTCGGGAACTCTGGGAGCACCGTGTCTGCTGTTGCTGCCAGGAAAAAATTCCGATGACGCCTCTGGGGAACACCATGGTGAGCCATGCATACATTGTACACCTGAAATTGATACCCCAAACGCACCATTCTGTATACTAAGGTCAATATTGGGCTGCTAAACGGAGAAGAAGGATTCATAAAATTAGGGACGTTCTCGTGAACCACTAACTGTGGACGAACGCGCTCCACCACGTCACAAAACAAGTTCAATGGCCCTATGCGCACGTCCCGTAAATTGGTTGGCGTCATTGCTGAAAACGGCTGACACGGACTTCCTCCGCATACCATATTGATGTTGTACCCATCTTTCAAAAATTCTGCGGATGTCAACTCACACCCAGTAGCAATCAACTTTCCTTCCAAAAAATCCTTAACGTCGCCTTCGAACAACTTGGCTTTCGGAAAGTTGAACCGAAACGTTTTGCACGCATTGTGGTCAATCTCCACAGCTGCTACACTTTCTGCATTCGGTACCATATCTATTCCACATGACATGAGGCCGGCTCCCGAAAATAAATCCAAAGATCGAATTGACTGCACTTTTTTCCTCATCCTAAAAAACTTTTCAAACGTCAACGGGTGCTTCTCCAGAGACGTAAATCGCAGGTCCTTTTTTGAAGGAAATACGCATAGAAAACAGTACAAAGTCTTTCCCGATATTTTGCCTTCAGGAGGCACAGAGAACTTTAGAGGTACTGAAAATCTCAGGACATTTTTGCACGGAATACGAACACCCATTTCATTTTCAGAGTCCCAAAAAAGTACAGGTGAATCAGCGATGCTTTTAGGGACAGGCGGTGCAAACAAGTCGGACCAAGTAAGTAATTTTGATACTGCAAGTAATGCGCTTCCCGATTCCAGTCCATGTACAAATCCAACACAATACTTACTCTCATGTCTGTAAATGATACAGGATCCGGTTCTTGGAACAGAGGTGCCGGTGTACTTGCGACCTAGCTTGCTGAGCATTTTTATATGTGTTTTTTTTTTTAAAATAAAGTCGGAAACAGATACACACGCTAAAAATTTTTTGTAAGGTTTTTTTAATATTTTGTATGGTAGTAGACAAATACAAAGACATATGGGAGACTATCAAAATGTACGGGTTCAAACCACACAACCGTATGAGATCTCTGTGATCCTCAACAACATGGCGGGTGGTGTTGGCGAGACAGACACAAGTAACTGTAGCCTTCTCATAGACAACGTCAGCACACTTCTCTCATCGCTTGACCGCAAAATCAAAGAACAGCAGAGTCTGGACAACCAACAAACTAAGAAGACAATGGACACGCTCGCTCCACCGAAACCTGGGCAGGTATCCGGCATTATAGACGCGTTGTACTCTTCGTTGCTAAAGCTTATTCGTGCAGCGGCGGCTGCCACCATGGTGCGTATACAAAAGGACATTACGCAGAAATATACTATTATGAGGAATATCCTGAAATCGGAAAGTAAGAGTCCACAGTACAAGGTGGCGGCACTCGCTGGTTCAAAAAATGACTTGCTGAGTTTTCAACAGAGTTGGGAGAAGGTTCTGGTTATGGTGCGCGGACCGATCACCACCACAGACCACCGACTTGCGCAGGAAGCTGCCGCACTGTACAAAGATATGGATGCATCTAGACGGGCCCTCGTGTCCTCCATGCAGCGCATTGCACAGAACCGTGCAAAAAACGAGCAGACTTTATTGCTGCAGTTGTATGAACAACGGTTGACAACCATACGCGCAGCCATGGCAGCGACAAATGCCATGCTCAATATTTATCAATCCGAACTTGAAAAAATTGCGATTGCCGCGGAGGATTTTCAAAAACGCGTCGACCAACGTCTTCAGCATGCCACCTTTGAACTGCAAAAGATAATTGACAGATTTTTCGAGGATTGGAAGCAAGCATCCCAAGAGTACTTTGGTACCTTTGGAACACATCCGTGTGCCGCTGTCGTTAAAAATTTAGAAGAAGCATTGAAGGCCGTATGCCCGTCAACATTGAAAGTCGATATAGGTAGTGCAAAGCGCTGTTTACAAGTGGCACTACTTTTTAGGCAGTACTGGAAGGCACTTCATCGTGCTCTTATACAACATGGAAACCAATGTGAAACCGCGAGCAGTGAAACCAATCCCGCGCTAATTGAGCAGCGCGAAAAGATACAAAATAATCTCCAACAGCAAATTGATATGGTGCAACAACGGTTGCAGGTGCTGCGTAACCCAGAAGGCTTTCCGAGCCCGCAACAATGGATGGCGGAGTTGAACAAATGGGAGAAACACATATCGGAATTAAACAAAGACACCTTTCGCATGCAAAAACGCTGTAAACTGATTGAAAACACCCACAGCTTAGCCGGTCCGTCTTTAGGCACAGCGATCATTGCATCTCACGCCGAATGGAAGCAGTGTGTTTCCGAAATTGAACAGGTGTCGGAGAAAATTGCTTACCGAGTGAGACAGTTGGAGACTGTGTTTAAGCGGGCGGCCAACAATACTCGACAAGAAGTTCTTACATCCGCATTTCACCTTAAGGAAAAGGTGTTGGCACAGATCGAGAGCGCTTTCCAGGCTCTAGAGCAGACTGAGAAGCAGAACATACAACAAGCGCACGCGTTGTTTAAATACAAACGAGATGCGTTGCAAGACACCGAACAGTTTGTAAATAAGGAACTGCACTCCCACGGCGTGTCGACACAAACATGCAAGTGCTGTATTGATCAAACATTTTTTCAGAGACAACATGCGCAACATGTGGCTGCATTAAACAAGCAATTGAGAGAACTGAGGCCCATAGTACAGGCAGTAGTTGGGGCATGTAATAACTTCAAACCTTAGTCCAAAATTTTGTACTCACCCTTTCCTCATCTAGAATCCAAGGAATCTCCTGATCCATAGTATCCAAGCAAACGAGAATGGTGCAAGGGAAATCCCCCCAACAGCACGTACATATACATATGGACGGTGTAAAGACAGGAAATTTATTTTTCAAACACACGTGGAGCTGTTTGGGTCTGAAGTGAAAGCAGCAATCATCTTTTCATGTTGCCTTTCCGTAGCAGTTTGTTTTATTTATAATTTATTTTCATTTATAAACCACTCCAATATTAGTAATTATGATTTATGATTATTGGTGATATAATTGCGGTTAACATTTATCCACAATTGAAAAGGAACAAAATTCCTAAGTACCGTACCTCATTCAGAATATGTTCAGAAAATGAAATGATTATACACAAATAAATGTGGAACTCTTTCCGGGAGATTGGTAAAAGTCGACAAATTTCGTTCAAATACCGCCACATATTTTCAAATTGAAAGCAAGAGGTCAATTATTATGGTAAAAGTAAATCAAAGACATGTCCCAACAAGTAACACAAAGAACGTTTAAGCGCGTCCATATTGACGATGATATGGACAATTTGGAAGCGGAATTTCTTGGGTACGACTTTGCGTCCGAGATTATCACTGAAGACACTGACGGGTTTAAGGAAGACGGGACACCTATTTTTGTGTACAGACGAAACTGTATTCCTGATGAACTAAGCGATACCGCATACGATGCGTTTTTGCAAGCGGCTAAGCAGCCAAAATATAACAGAGGCGCGGCAGCCGGTCGCTTGACGCGCGAGCTTTTACCTGATTTTGTGGGGGATCTATACCCAGTCAAGGCGTCGAAATACCGGTCACGATACTACCACCCAACGAAAAAGACGCTGCAAAGCTACTACGTTTGTAACACTGCAAGAAGTAATATTGCAGGGTACACTGAAAAACTGGCCAACCGAACTCTGTGCAGAAAAACAGCATTCACGCGGGATAAAGTGGAGAAGTGGGAGAGTTCTTTACCATACCTCATATATCTAGATAGTATGTTTAAAACGCTGGCTCCGAAACGCCATAAAATCCAAAAGGACCGGGCACAACAGAGACCCAACTATACCATCAAAGGAACCGCGTTTTCGACGTTGGGCTTAAACTATAACTGGCGCACAGCGTGTCACAAGGACAAGGGTGACTTTAAGAACGGGTTTGGAGTGCTGACTGTGATAGAGCGCGGAAAATGGAGCGGCTCAGAGTTATTATTGCCACAATATGACATTGGGTTCGATATTCGTGGTGGAGACATTTTTCTGTTTAATCCTCACGAGTGGCACTGCAATACTCCACTTGTGAAAGAGTCGGACGACGCTGTTAGGTTAAGTATTGTTTCTTATTTGCGAGATGGCTTGCTAAAATGTGAGAAGGGATCAAAGCCTTATTCCGGTAATCAAGCGCTCCCCAAAAGAGAAAAAGGAATATAAATAAAAAACATGTTATCATTTTTTCATGGACTTATCTTAGACTAGGTTTTTACAATATACGCGGTTTTATCCATACATACATGTAACCTCCATACACAAAGTTGGATCGGTAACCCGAAGTGGAATACTGGTAGGACACTAATCCATTCACCTTACAACCAAAATGACAAGCAAAAAGAGAATTCAAGGAAAAACATGGATGTTCACACTGAACAATTATACTGATAAGCAAGTTGCTTGGTGTACATTATACTCGACTCTTGATCATGTGACTCGTATGACTGTTAGTAGAGAGGTTGGTGAGTCTGGAACTCCTCACTTGCAAGGATGCATTACGTGGAGGTCCAACAAGACGCTGGTTGCATGCAAGAAGCTTCTTAAAGCGCATTGGACCAAAGCGGATTCTCCTGGTGAAGCTCACGCTTATCCGGTCAAAGCTGATAGTGATGTGTTTGTGCAAGTAAACAACAAAGGAAAAGGTTCCGGAGAACGTACTGACATGGAAGAAATGAAGAAAGAGATTATTGCATGTAACTCGCTTCAAGAGGTGATGAAAGTACCAGGTGTTGCACGCGTTCGTAGTTGGGCTAAAGCGCTGTGGGCATCAAGACCTCAGGAAGGTGTTTCCATTGAAGAATTTCGACCTTGGCAGCATAAATTGTACCTTGAAATGTTGGAAGACGCTGATGATCGTAAAATCATTTGGTACTATGACCAAAAGGGAGGTTCTGGAAAAACTACCATGGCAATGCATATGGTAACCATGGGAGGGTTTTACTGCGACAATGGAAAGACTGCAGACGTTGTTTACGCTTACGCTAATCAACGAATTATTGTTGTTGATATAGCTAGGTCGACGAAAGGCAGGGTTAATTACGAAGTGATTGAGATGCTGAAGGACGGTATGATGTTTTCATCTAAGTATGAGTCTCACACTAAAATACGCAACGAACCCGCGCATCTTGTTGTTATGTCAAATTTCTTGCCTGACAAGAGTAAGATGTCGATGGATCGTTGGGACATTCGTCCCCTATAAATCCCGCTACGCGGGTCGGTGGGGTTTTGTTTTAACATTAAAATAAAAGTTGTTATGTGTCCCATGTACACGTATTAGATTCATGTACACTGATTAATTGAGAGTTGTTTTTATTTATAAGTCATTATAGATGATGCGTAAACGTATATCTACGAACACGTTGGCGGTAGTTGCGCCGGTATTTGTCCACACATACAAGAAGTAAGGAGACCCCGTAACTGGGGTGCCAGCAATGAATTTCTTGATGCCTGGATCAGTGAATTATTAAAAAAGTGTAAATGTTTATTATGAATATGTATACTGTTCATGATTACTTATCTGGAACGAGATCCTCTACCCTAATGTCTTCTTCAATGTTTCCTAGCGTGCGTGTAACCACAAACTTGTCGTTAGCCGTCCCTTTGTCTGCCCTAACACACTGCGGAATCGCAATCCAGGCACCGACATTGTTACTGTCTATTTCCATAGCGCATTCAACTACAATGCGGCCGTGGCAGCTGCATCGATCCCGGAGCTCCTGCTCGCTGCACGTTTTTTGGAACTTGAGTGTAATGTTAAATTCTGTTTTTGAGTTAATTATGCTTGGTCCATCTCCACTCTCTAATACCCAAGAATGAGGCTGCCCAACCAAGGCCAATGTGGAAAGATAAAAATCAACGGTGTGTTTTGGTTTCCACTTAAACACGTCCTTCTGCACCCCGTACGACACGGGTGTGTCCAGAGGTTGGAACACAAGTCCGTCTGCGGGAACAATTGCGTTTTTTTGTGAATTCCAGAGATGGGCTGCATGTGAAATCGGGTACCATCGCTTAGCTTCCAGCGTTATGCCGGTGACGTTAATATGTGTGATTGTGTCCTCGTATTTGTCTTTCCGCTTCCAGAATGGCTTTCGTCTCATGTTAAACCCGCACACTGTAATCGTGTCAAAGACGACAAACTTGTGTTTTCCGACGCTGTCAATTATTATTTCTCCGTCCAATAGCGTTCCGTCATAAAACCTTGGGTCTGCAAATGTTTCCACCTTGTAAACGTTGTACGCTCTGTCTAGGAAGACACCATACTCCTCGTTACTTCCGTCGTTAAAAATGCCTAATAATAGACACGCTCGAATGCCGTCAGATTTGGCGCTCACTACGTAAGGCTTCGAGAACAGGTATTCTTGTATGTCTTTTCTGAACAAACTCGAAGGGCACGCACAAGGTACGTATTTGTTGTGAGACTTTAGTTGCCACAGTGAGTTGATGAGGGAATGGACGTCATAGCATAAACGTTCATCTATATTTAGAAACGGATGCAGCACAGATGATGGGTCGTGAAGCCTTTCCTTGTCATCTTCTTCTCGTCGAATACGTTTCTTGGGTCGCTCATCCATAACAAGCAGTAACTTTATCCAAACAAACTAAACAGGAACCTTACACAAAAAAAAGTTTGTGTCAAAAGTTTCCATACACATTATCCGGTATTTGGTGAAGCTTTTACACTTGCATTGGTTCAAACCATGTCTTTCCAGGAAGGCATCGATATGTTGGCTGACGAAAGTGTTATCAAGGCGGTGGTGCGATCCTTTTGTAGGACTCACACGTATTCGGATATTCCCAAACAGAGTTATGAGCATTTCATGAACACCATGCTTCCGCATATCGTTGAGGAGCACAAAACGCTGTACGTGCACTCGTTAAAGAAGAGGCAACATCAGACGGTGGAGTTTACACGCATCACCGTTGGGCGTCCTAATCACAAAGAGGCTGACGGTGAGATTCACATGGTCATGCCTGAGGAGTGCCGCGTTCGAGGGCTGACATACGCCGCGCCTGTGTTTGTGGATGTAGTGCACACTATTCGTGAGATTCCTGAACATGTTGCTGGTGCCGACAAGCCGGTGATTACAGCCGAGATGGCACTAGAATGGCCCGTCTTGCGTTGCATAACTTTCCGGGAGATTCCATTAGCGCTTATTCCTGTGATGGTGCAGTCCAAGTTTTGCAACCTATCCAGTGTTCCGCTACCGGTTGACGAATGCCAATATGACCACGGTGGATATTTTATCATTCGAGGTAATGAGAAGCTGATTCAGCCACAGGAGGGGTTGCGCACCAACTTCCCCTTTGTCTTTGCAAGCAAAGAGTCAAAGTTTGCCTACACATGCGAGATTCGTAGTCGATACGAAACCAAGTTTCGCTCAACAAGTACATTGAACGTCAAGATTACGGCAAAAACTGGAGGTACCGCTCCTCAGATTTACGTGACACTTCCGTTCTTGTCGGTTGACGTGCCTCTAATGATGGTATTTCGGCTCATGTACTTTGATGACGTCAAAATGATTGAGAAACACATTTTTTGCGAAGAGGCAAGGAAAGACCCAGATCATCCGGAGCATCGTGCATATAGCGCATTTTACTGCATGCTTAACCACAATTCAAAGTTTATGGATATTGACAAGATTTATGAAAAGCTTGGGGAAAGTGGCACCCGCGAAAAAACAATTGAAAAACGACGAAAGTACATTGAGCACCTATTCGCCAACGAGTTCCTGCCACATCTCGGGTTTGAAAACAGTGAGAAAACAAGGCGCCACAAACTTCTGTTTATGGGAATCATCATACGGACACTTTTGCGTGTGTACATGGCAGATAGTTCCGACGATGACACAACGAGTGCAGCGCTGTGCGACGATAGAGATCATTATGGGAACAAACGTGTCGGTACAGCAGGAGTTCTTATGGCTCTTTTATTCCGCCAACTCTTGAGGAAGTTTTTGAAAGGGCTGCGTCTGCAGTTGTTCCGGACCGTCGACAGCGGGAAGGCGGTAAATCTTGTCGATATCATCAACTACAAAAAGATAACTTCCGGTCTGCGCTTTGCGTTTTGCACCGGAAACTGGAACGCGCAGAGGCAGCATGGAACCCACATGGGGGTGACGCAGATGCTCAATCGGTACAGCGTGGTCGCAATGCGGTCACACATGCAACGTATTAACACTCCCATCTGCCGCGAGGGGAAGAGCACCGGCATTAGGCAACTCCACAGGACACACTGGGGCTTGTTGTGCGCGTCCGAGACTCCGGAGGGCTCTTCCGTAGGACTCATTAAAACTTTGGCGCTACTCACGAACATTCGTATCGGGACTCCGACTGCGATGCTCAAGGATATTGTGACATCTCAGTTTGGAGTAGTTGAAGATATTGGGGATGTAGAGACGCCGCTAGTGTTGATCAACGGAGTGATTGTAGGTGGACATGATGACCCGTGTGGACTAGCGCGCGAAATGCGGATGGCTCGCCGTTTTGGCGCGATCCCGGTCGACTCCAGCGTTGTAGTTACTGACTTTGGTGTGCTCCTACATACGGACAGCGGATGTTTGATGCGCCCACTCTTTGTTCTGGAGAATGTGCACAAGTTGCCACACATTATTCAATCAGTCCGATCAGAAGATATCTGGAGCGTTCTTGTGAGAGAAGGGGTGATCGAGTACGTTGACAAACAGGAGGAGGACTCTCTAATTGTGGCGGTAAGGACCACAGATTTGGGGCGTGCCGAGTACACGCACTTGGAAATTCATGGGATGTCCATATTGGGACTTGCAGCCGGCTTGATCCCGTTTTCGGAGCACAATCAGGCACCCAGAAATATGTATCAGGTACCCACATTTGATTTGTTTACATTGTGTACACTGTTTATTTATATGTTTGCAGGCGAGTATGGTGAAGCAAACGATCACGGTGCCGTCACTTACCTTCCGGACGAGACTAGACGTGCATTATCATGTACCACACTACTTCCAAAAGCCACTTGTTCAGACGTGGCTGGATGATATGATGGACATCAACGAGATGCCCATGGGATTGAATGCTATTGTGGCTATCGCCACCTACGGTGGATACAACCAGGAGGACTCCCTCATTATGAGTAAGGCAGCAGTTGAACGCGGATTTGGAAGGTCGACATACTACTCGGTGTATAAGGCAGACGAGCGCACAATGGGCACCGACAACGAGGTGTTTGAACACCCTTACAACAGTGATCGCTGTCTCTCCATAAAACACGCAAACTACAGCAAGTTGGGGGAAGACGGCACCGTAGAAGTGGGAACGATTGTGGAGTACGGAGACGTGATTATTGGAAAGACAATGACAAATACCGAGTCCAACGGAGAGGACATGGTCCCGACAAAGCGCGACAAATCTATTGTGTACTATGGGGATGAACGCGCCATCGTTGACCGCGTGATCGGAACGTGCAGTCGAGACGGCATGCGGAGCAAGCGCGTTGTGCTTCGTTCAAACCGTATTCCACAGGTAGGAGACAAGTTCTCGTCCAGACACGGGCAGAAGGGTACCATCGGAACGTTGATGAACCAGGAAGACATGCCGTTTGTTGCGGGGGGACAGAACGCAGGAATGATACCAACAATCATTGTCAATCCACATGCGTTGCCATCTCGCATGACCATCGGACAGTTGGTGGAGTCCCTACTTGGATGTGCTGGATGCAAGCTAGGGAAGTTTGGTGACGGAACACCATTTCGCGGGGTGAGCTTCAAGTCCATTTGTGACGAGTTGCACAAAGCCGGTTATCAGCGAGAAGGGCACGAACGTATGATCAATGGCATGACAGGCGAGATGATGGAGGCGGACATTTTTATAGGTCCAGTGTTTTACCAGAGGTTGAAGCACATGGTGGAGGACAAGATGCATGCGCGCACACGGGGGCCGTCACAGATCATGACGCGCCAGCCCGTGGAGGGACGTGCGCGACAAGGCGGATTAAGAATGGGAGAAATGGAGCGAGGTAATCAATTATATATAATTTATATCATCAAAAGTATCACTACCATTTCTTATTGTGTATGTGCGTAATGTGCAGACTGCCTTATTAGTCACGGAGCTAGCAGCGTACTGAAAGATAGACTTCTTTACGCATCGGACTATTTCGTGATGCCGGTGTGTGCGGACTGCGGACACATCGCGGACAACAAACACGACACTCAGTTCGGGGAAACTGTTTCCGGTGAGGCCCCGTTCTGTCGCAAGTGTAAGTCGAAAAATGTCTACATGATTGAAACGCCGTACGCATGGAAGTTAATTGTGCAAGAGCTAAACTCCATCGGCATCTCTGTCAAACAGCAAGTGAAGCCTTTTGGATCTGCGGGCGGAGAGACAAAAGCGGAGCCGGACAGTGGTGATGATGACAGCGAGTGTACTGTTTTAAGCGACATGGAAGATTTCGATGATTACTTGCGATAGATTTAAAACAAAGGTGTTCCAAATAAAAAAATGTCAGACATTAGACGCTTGGGGCTATACGGAAACATGCTTTTCGTGTACATGTTGCAAGTCACATTTAATACAATTGGAAAGGCCATTTACACTTATGTTTACAATGTTTACAATGTTTCATTTGAAAGAATTACGTGCTTTACATTTGTTAACACAGTTATAAGGAAACATGTTGGTGAAGTTGAATAAATTTGTGTTACTTTTACATTGTATTTTTCAAAGTGTATTTTTATACAATAACATATACAATAACATATACAATAACATGTACAAACATAACGTAAAGTTAATCTGACCTAACACAATTTCCAAGGGTTACTATATGTAATATTAACATATATATATTTATTATTGTGCCGTTATTGCCTCTCCCCGTTTATTTATCCTTCTACGTACAATCCTCTGATGTTGTTTACGCCTCATACGCTGGTCATGATTTAAGGGTGATCTTGATACACTGGAACTAGAATCATCTGATTCTCTACTCGTAAGCTCTGACACCGGATGAACTTTTGAAACATAATCTTTGTATATTGATCGTGATAATTCAGTTTTGTTTTTTCCAATGTCTTCATACTTCTCACCCTCTTCAATGATGTCCATCATTATGTTTTGCACATCAGCTTTGAGAGTAGATCCAAACGGAGATGTAAAAGTGATATGACTATATACGCACTTGAGTCCGAATGGGCAATAACCAGCATTATATTTAAAGCACGGACACATCTTTTTCTTTTCATCCTCTGTTTCTTTCGGTGGATGTCTGAAGACACAGTCTTTTCCGGACCCACACTGGTCTTCCATGTAAAACTTGCAGATAGGTATAAATATTTCTTCATACACGTGCATGTATTGGCATGAGCGAGCGCCCAACTTGCAGAGGCCACGCATCCAGTGGGTACATATAGAAGGTATCTTTGTTTGGCACTCTGGGTTTGCACGAAAGAATGCACGCTCTTCCATTTTTTCCTGAATGTCTTTCTCCAGCAAATACTCTTCTATTTCAAATTCTGGTACATCTTCTTCCTCAAAGTTATATGTATTTTTGTCCAATGCCTGCTCGGCCTTTACCTTTTCGGCGGCAAGTTCACTGACAGGAAGAACGCCCTCAGACTTCAGGTGTTTGCTGGCCTTGAGCACCACCGCTGATCCATCTTGAGGGCTGATCATGAACGTACACAACTTTTTTTCATTGTCTGTCGCCGGCCTTAGCCATTTATTGGGTATCCCAACAGCAAGTCGCTGGTCATCTATCGGACGCGCTCCACCTTCCAATTCCCCAACATGAAGTCTACGGCACGTACTGCGGAAATGGTCGCCAAGTGTGTTACAAGACCTACACTTGTACGTCTTTGGGGGTATAAAGTCAAGACACCCGTTCCTCATGTGTGTTTTGTAAGAAGAAGGGTGCTGAATTCGGGAGCGCTGAATTCTACGTGTTGCCGCAGATACGACCGGTGCTGTAACTGGTGATGCACCAAAAAAGCTAGCATAATTCATAATTCGTTGCAACTTTTCGTCTTCACTTAGGTCGTCAACTTTTGTCCATTTAAGATCCGCTTCTAACTTGTGTAGTATTTCAACATTAGCAGCTCGTTCCAAATTCGTAAGCGTGTCTTCCAGCATTGATGGTGGCACATACGCATGTAAATATTTGGGCATATTATTCCTTTTTAGAACAACAACTGCACCATTCTCCAAAAAATCATTATCAACCAGCGGCACGGTACTGCCATATCTCATTCCGGTTAGGAATGCTCCCTGCGTCAACCTTGGCTGAAACTTTATAATACCTAATCTAACTTCCAAATCATACCGAATAAGTTCCCATGTTCTATCGGCATTGACCTTTTTCCAGTTACGCGCTTTATCCTTGCGGGAACTCTGGAAGGAGTAGAACATCGCGTTTTCGACGCATACAATGTTTGCTGGAGATAACTGCTTTTCGTGTGTTGCCTGCTTCCAACGGCTTATAAGTTCATCAGTTACAGGTATAACAGCGTCACGGTGACATTGTGACAGTAAGGTCTGCTTTGGGGTTGTTGTACGCCGTTTCTTGGATATGGGGGGCATTTGTGGAAGAATAATATACTATGTGAGTTAAAAACCGGTGAGAAAAAATGATATGGAAACTACGTCATATTACTGTGCCCAATCGTACGGGTCAGGAAGCTTAAGTGCCCATTCGACGTTTTCGTTTGAGGGTTGAAAAAACCAATACGACTTATTGTCTAGATTGATTAGTGCATCTATTTCGGCATTGTTTTTTATTGAGACAAGGTCGGTCCATTGATCTCCCATATTCAAAATAATATTTCTATTGCTTTCCTTCATAATGGCACGCCTAGCTGCCAGTTTGAATTGAGACACTTTAGACGCCGTATTGTAGGACTTTGGACGCATTCGCAACTGTGCGTACCTGCCGGCGCCGACACACTTGAGTTGTTTGGTTGTCCATGCATAGTTGCTTGGGTACTCTCGCCTAGCGGTAACGAAATATACTGCAATGTTATTTTTTAGTGCCCTATGGTAGATATCCATCATGAGTGGATTTGGAAGGGCACCGTCACATACCTTTGTTTTGTTTGTGTTAAACAAAATCGTGGCATCGATGTCAAACACGATGGCAGATTTGTGTGAAGCAGACGTATCGAGTAAATGAAACAGAGCGGGGCGAAGTGTTGTAAACACTTCGTGACTCTCGTACGCATACTTCTTACCGCCAATGTTACACTGTTTACTAAAATACTTTCCGTTTTTCATGAATGTAAGATTTATATATTGCTTATATTTTTTTTTTATTTTTTAAGATTATCCTCTTCAGTTTGAGGCCGGAGGAAATTTTCCATAAAATACGTACTAATTTGTGTCGTGTTCTCTTCGACAGTCCCACCGCGTTCGTGCAATTCACGAATGAGGATAAGCTCCATAACGTGATTTAATCGTTTCACATCTACTTGTCGCTTGCATAGCATCAAAAACAAGTGAGGATGAGTTTCGTGAAAACGATGCATCACAGGATTTTTCAACACACGCACTTTCAACTCTTCATCGCTGAGAGAAGTGTCTTGTCGCGAAATTTCGTGCACGATTTGTAGAGTAGTTCCAACAAGATACTTTACGTCACGCATCGGGATTGGGGCGTCCACAGGCTTTTCTTCAGGTAATTCCCACTTGTATATCTCTGTCTCTACTCCCTCATCCGCATTACGCTGCACAAGCTCGCGGACCTGTGCCGGCGTCATCATCTGAGATCCAACGGGAATCATCTCCTCTTCATCTTGACAGGAACTCATTTTAATCCTTTATGCATTATATTTAAAAAAAAATACTCATTTGTGTGCAACAGTGACCGCATTATCGTTAGCGCGGACAGTAACAAGTAAGATTTTTTTTTCATTTGCTATTTCTTAAATAAGTCCTAATGGCATGTTTACATCCCCCTACATCCGCGGCTGGATCGGAGCTATCCATTTTTAGACATCTGGCCAACCCACGCAAAGTAGATGTGGAACGAGTTACAATGGACAGAGAAAAAAAGCCCAAACACGGACGGGGGTTTAGAGGCGCGGTTGAATATGCATCCCAAAGCAATCCTCAACCACCTGCTCGGGCTAAGCCTTCGGTTTTCTTTTCGACTGCGAGTCAGGTAGTACGGAAAATGCATCAAAATGAAAAAGTCGACCCAAAACCACCAGAATCAACGTTTGCACACGCTTCCGAGAAGTCAAGATACACGCCCGTGCAGATGCCACCCGTTCAGGTTCAGGTTCCTGCTGCAACTTTTTCACCTCCAGTGCACGCAGAGGTGCTAAGACCGGCGGACTCGGCATCACAGATTCAATTCAAGTTACATTCTGTTCCAGAAGTCCCTTCCGCACATGACCCAACCGGATACTCTCACGCAGACTGGGAAAGAGAGAGGCATTCGGTGGCCAACAACATCGAAGACGAAATTGGGAGGGAGAAACAAGGGTACTTGATAGAGTTACAGAAGTATAAGCGCCAGGGAATTGAAATTTCCAGGGAATTTACAATGCGAGACTCGTTAGAAGATATCCAGTTTGAGTGCGACAGGGTACGCGCTAATGAAAAGACAATCAACGCGGTGAGACTCATGTCATTTGTGTTGGAGATGATTGTGCGAGGAGTATCTATGGTTAACACAAAGTGGCCTATACTTAAGCTTGATGATGGTTACAAGAGCTGGTCCACAGAGCAAGTTGAAAAAATTAAAGGTAAGGAGTACGACCATGTACTTGAACGTCTTTACAAAAAACACTGGAGAAAAGGCAGCAGCATGTCTCCAGAGATGGAGATTGGCATGATGCTTGGAGGTTCGCTTGGGATGTATCACTTTCGCACCAAAGTCGAAGGGGTACGCAGACCGGAAGAGTCAGACAACACGGAAGGGAGCAATGCCCCGTTCGTACGCCCAAGTGGCATGGGCTTGCCGTTGGGCAGGCTCTCGGGAATTCTTGGGGGAGGAGGAGGGGGTGGTCTGGGAGGCATGTTTGGAGGGGGAAATTCAGCATCAACTCATGAAGCTTCTGTAACACAAACAGCTACAGCTACTTCGGAGTCAGGACAGCCGTTGATGCAGGCGCCGCAAGATCTTGGACGCTCGCGTTTTAACTTTTCATCACCATCGTCAGACACAACACCTGCACCTGCACCTGCACCTTCGGAAGCGCCTGTATCTTGTACTTTTGCACGTGATGAAGTCCCACAGAGGTCAAGCATAAATTGGGAGATTTCAGATTGTCCTACTGGAACAGAAACGCCCACAGATCCGTTACCAGAACTTCCCTTAAAACATAGTTCGCAACATAGTGGTGGCCCTTCCGTGCGCCCTGCGGACACTAACTCAAGCGAGCGAGAGCGCGACCGCTCACAACGAGCACAGATATCAAATCAACTAGAGCAACTTCGACACATGCAACACCAACTACATGCGGCGGCTGCCCATAATCGACGACTTCAGGCTGAAAATGCCGATACACGTGACAAATTTCAACGATTGAAACGTCAACGTGAGCGAACTGAACAACATTCACAACATTTAAAACAAAATGAGCACGTTTCCAAACCTCTCAGTCCAGTACAAGAAGATTCCACAGAAAGCCTCGTGAAGGAAATCACTGACATATTGCCTCAGGGGAAACGAAGAGGTCGAAGAGGACAGGACGACATTGTAGTTGAAAAAGTGCGGTCGTCAGAGGAATCTGCTAGGGGTGCCGACACAGAAGAGGGAGGAAAGAGCGCCGAAGGAAGTCAAGTGCAAGATATTGTAGAATTAACAGAGATTGTTGAAATAGTTGGAAAAGATGAATCCGAAGCAGATACCCTTGAAAAATCTAAAGGTGCTCCAGATTCGTTTAGTTTTGCGATGTGATATTTGAGCAAGCATTTTTTTTTCTTTGTTATAAATCAAATACTGGTGTCTGTACATAATGTCAACAATGATTAATCCCGAAAAGTTTATTAACAAAAATAGAACAATTCATTGGGGAAGTGCATGTCCCCCACATCAACTTAGTTGCAATCCGGATATAGCGGCCCAACGTGGAAAAACTTGCCCCCCTCTCAGTAAAGCAAGCAGACCTTTACAGTTAGATACCAAAGGAAATATTTGCTTCCCACGTGAAGTCTTAAAAAAACATTTAAATAAATCCATAACTTCCGAAAAGAGCAATAAACAAAGAGCGAGAGACATGGTAATTGAACTTGCGAAATTTGCAGCAGCTTTAGAAAAAGCAGATTGTTCAATGGCTAATGTACTCGATGAGGGGAATGACAGAAATGCTTTCTGCGGATTTATCCGTAAAAACGGGAAGAAAAAATGTGAAATTAAAAACAAACAGTGCACGGAAATACAGAGTCAGGGTGGCACCAACTCAAGTTCAGACGACGATTCGGACACAGAAAATTCAGATGAATTCTTCGACTCCAGTTCACACGGCGATTCGGACACAGAAAATTCAGATGTCGAAGAATCGGGAAGTGGGAACCTATTGCAAAAAGGGATTCAGGTGGTAACGGATGTATTAAACAAAGCTTTTACGGGGGAAGAGGGTGTGCTGAATGATACGATCCACGACGACATGTTGAATGTGATGAATGATACGAGGACATATCCGAATACGTTACGCGAAAAGTAGCTTCTACCGCAGCGGTTGTCACATTTCGATAAATAGCATGACTATGGATATGTATCTTAAAAATTTCCAAGTGCCATGGATCATGCTTCTAGGGAGAAGGTGATAAAAATACCGCAGCAAAGAAGGCAACTCTTTTCTTACACGGTATTGGGTTGTCTCTGAAGTTGATCCATCTGCACCTGAACAAGACGTTTGTGAGGGGGATCAGCCGCAAAGGAAGCCGTTCTCACTATCGCGTGGTGGGCCTTACACGATAGTTACGAAAACATAGGTTAAAAAGAAGGGTTTTAAACACTAACCACAATAAAGTAGTTTTTATATTTTTTATTTATGTAGTTACTTGTACATATATGTCTGTTGATTAGCTGTGTTTGGTCGCTGTATTAAAGTGGTGTCCCGCTTATGTGGCATATCATAACTCATATATCTTAAAAACTCTGTGCGAGCGTTCAGAGGCTCCACGAATCCCCTGTTGGAAACTGTGCTTCTGTTTGAGATACGGCAATTCAAATCGCCAACAATACCATAAAGTCCGTTATTTCTAATTTCCTCGGCAGGTGTAGAAGGGCAGCAGCTAGGTAGACCGGGTGTGTACTGGGGGTTTCCCCTAGGGCAAGGCGTCATCATTTCTGGCGAATTCATAACTTGTGCGGCAACGCTCATCCTAGATGATTCTTGTGGTGCCAACGCTGCTTTTGCATTTGCAGCTACGGCTTTCCCTGCAGGACCCAGGTCTCCTCCACCAGGTGTCATGACGTTGTTATAATCAATCACTACGCCGCCATTTGTGGCAAAGGAGTCCAACTCGCCTGTGTCTGCCTTTGAGAACCGCTGTGTTTCGATGCTCCCCGTATCTGGCGCAGGAAACTTTGCAAACTCTTGCATGGTCTGCGTATTACTTGGAGATACCAGACGAGTCTGGGAAATCCTGGACGGCGGTGCTCCAGTCGGTGCATACGGCGGAGGTAAAGATGTCGCATAGGGGTCTAGCTGCTCGTTAATAGCGTTGATAACTGGTGGCGTGCTATTGGTGGTTGGAAGTAACACCCCGTTTTCCCCAGCCATGTATTGTGTGCCTTCAAACGGTGATTGATATTGTGCTTTATCTTCAACAACCCCCAATTGAAGTTGGTTTGCATTTGTTTTTGTTGCTAGATCAACTTTCTGCTGAGGGGGAGTGACTGGTGTTGGTGCTGGAAGAAGCTCCACGATTACTTCATCAGGTTTCTTGATCTGTGTCACGGCTATTATTACAAGTGTCAGAGCCAACAAGCTCATCACCGAGGCAGCTACGTTTTTGTTCATAAAAATGAGGACAAGCGCAATTACCAGAAGTATAGTTGCAATAATCGTCAGTATGTTGTTTACCAATAAAGCATCTGCACCCATTATCGATTGTTTTCCTTTATTAATATACTTTTAATTTTTTCAAACTTAAACTTTTTTGGTGTACTTTATACCCCAGCTTCAAACACCGTTTTACCGAGGATGCTTACAGGTTTAGAACAATACCATAGAATAAGTGGAGTAATGACGACCCATCCCAATTCCTCAGCCCCCATAGCGCACAAGATTTGAACGACGCAAGCCAGCACTAGCAAACTGAGGGCACTTTCCATGGACTGCGGATGGTCTATTTTAAGCACCTCGATAAATAAACATAAAAGAGACATAATTGTAGCGGCATGTATCATCACACTATTTTATTTAAGAGTGATGCAATTTGTTTAAGTAAAAAAAACATAAACAGTCAAACGATTCAAGTCATCAATATTATGTATTTTATGTATTTATTATTTTTTTGTTTCTGGAGTCGCCATCATGTTACCTCCCATGATTCCGCTAAGCATTTGCATTCCCGTATCTCCACCCTGCGCACATATCATACTTCCCACCATTTCATACATAGAGCTCATGCGCTGCATGCCTCCTCCTTCATTTGTGAGACTCGTCGCAAAATCTTGCAGATCAGACTCGTTGATCTGTGACATTACTCGTTGCGCAAGTTCGCCAATATCTAGAGTGTCCATGCTTACCTTTCCTGACTGTATATCTTCCGCCAGGTTAAACGCAGTACTGTGAATGGTGTTCATCATTCCAGACGGAACGTCATTGTACATGTGGTAAATATTTGCAAACTCATTCAATTTTTGCACGTACTGCCACATAAATTCTTTTGTTTGCGGATGCAGATCAGAAGTCCACTTTTCTTTTATCCTAATTTCATGAAATACCTCAATGTTTGCGTCAAACACATTTTCGTCTTTCTTGGTGCATGCAGAGTAGTACGGGGATAGCGAGTCATGCCATAGCTTGAGTAATGTCTGTGCGTTTTGTTTTCTACTTTCAGCTGGCAAAACCTCAGAAAAAGCAGTGTCAAACTTAAACCTATACTTTACAATGGCAGGGCAACGCGGGAATACACGGGATAGTTGCGTCTGAAACTGATCGAACATGTCAACGAAGGAACTGAGGACAGTGTCTCTAATGTCTTCCATGGATTGACCATTTGTAATGCTCATCTTTAACAACGCTTTTTACGTTAAATACATAAAATAAATAGATACCAAGCAAAATTGATACCGATATTTGTTTCACAAACGATCAAGTATCTTGCATAATGTTGTTACATGTGCAAAGATTACGGAATATAAAGGTGAGTTCGATTGGGCTGAATTAGAAATCAAGACCACAGATGGATGATGTAACACGAATACCATTCACGATGCCAATTTGTCCAAGGCCTGTGCCCTTTTGAAATCTATGTGATGAGGAATCCATCAGTACTGATACAACTTTCGTTAAGAAAATATTTAAATATCTCAAACTTACTATCCACAAGCTACACGTTTCAAGGCGCTAGACTATTTGGAAAGGTGATCACCACACGTTTTCGGCAAAAACATCAGATTTAACCGACGTGTTGCAAAATACATGAGACTCATTCTCACGAGAGGCTTATGCTACCAAAAGGTAAATGTGCGGAGATTTACATATAAAAAATATTGTATGATTACTAAACATTTTATTTATTTTTTACTAGTTTTTCAAAAATTTTATCGTAATTTTTCGATGATTTTGAAGAAATTTCAAAATAATATTCGTCGTTTTTTTCAACTTTCCGTGGAATCGCAGTTTGGTCTAATTTATTTCCACAAACTACATATTTCTTTTTTAATTTATTCATTTTTTTCAAATATCATTTATTCGATATGATTTATTCGATATTATTTTTTATGATATATAAATACAACGGGTAACTTTATATTGCAATTGTTTAACTACGGATAAATGCGTTCATGCGACCAAAAAAAAAGAAAATGTTTGTTTTGAAAAAAATGTTGTTTAAAGGTAACAGGACAATCAATCAGATCTCACTCTGAAAAGTAATTTTGTAATCGGAAAAATGTCAATCAACACAAGATTACATTAAATGTTGCAAACATTTTCGAAGAGTAGGTAAGGTTTGACGACAGCCACTGAGGACAATGACAATTACACAAAATAATATATTAGAGTCTGAGCATTATTACTGCCGTAATAGCAATACGTGGTGAAAATTGTTCTGTTCACTTTGCACAAAAATGTTTTCAAGACAACTTATTGCGTTAAAAAAATAACGCAACACAAGCCGGTCAAGAATTCATATCTCTAAAGGAAACAGATAAGACTTATTTCGAGTCAACATGTTTCCCGATTATCAGCAATAAATGGTAAGAATTACCGGATATTGGAAATAATCTATTATGGTGGACTGGAAGAAGGGAAAGTATTTTCCCGGTCATCGCACCGTAGGCCCTGAATTGACACACAATGAATGCGACAACTTATTGCGTTAAAAAAATAACGCAACACAAGCCGGTCAAGAATTCATATCTCTAAAGGAAACAGAAAAGACTTATTTAGAGTCAACATGTTTCCCGATTATCAGCAATAAATGGTAAGAATTACCGGATATTGGAAATAATCTATTATGGTGGACTGGAAGAAGGGAAAGTATTTTCCCGGTCATCGCACCATAGGCCCTGAATTGACACACAATCAGATGTTAAGAATGAACGGAAGAGAACACAATTTTGTACAGACATACACAATATAGAGTAGGATACACAATATACAGTGCACCTTTTAGACTTTAGATAGATAGGACACACTCATATAGGTAATTTTATATGTCCACTCATTTTTCCAACTAATTGAAGAAATTTTCTTTACTACATATATAGCTAGGACATAGACATATCACTTCATCACTTCTTTCCAAACACACCAGAAATTTCGCTTCCTAAACCCCGCAGACTTCACCAGCAGACCTAGACCCAAGACTTCACCGGCAGACCTGGACCCAAGACCCTCGCACTTTATCAGCAGCAAACCAGGACCCTAGACTTAACCAGCAGCATAAAAGGATTTTAATTCAAGGTAAGTTATAATTTTAATGTTCAATGTGTTTGCGTGTGTGTTTGTTTCCAGATGACAAAGGATGACAAAATCAGGATTCATAGAACCTCCAAAGATTTCAGGACACAAGACTTCACAATCAGCATAGCAGGACCTTACTCTTGAGGTACGTCATCGATTTTTTGTGTTTTATGTGCGTGCTTGTGCGTGTGTGTGTTTGTTTGTTTCTACAAAACTACAAAAGATGAGAAGATCAACAATTCATAAAACCTCCAAAGATTTTAAAGCAAAAAATTTTTTGCGCAAACATTTTTCAAAGGATTTTAATTTACTTTGTTTCACCAACATTTACTTAGATTCTGAACGATTCTGAAAGATTCTGAAAGATTTAACAAGTAAGCGAAAAGAATTTATTTTGTTGTTATTTATTTTTTTAAATCCAGATACTCACACCTTGAGAGGGAGATGAGCAGCTAAAAAACTAGCTGTCTCGTCTCCCTCTCTTTTTTTTGTCGCTTTATATACTTCCTATTTTAATGCATCGTATATGAGTGAGTTAATCTGATCCAGCGTTGGGTATGGGCGGTACATGGCGTAATCTGCGACATTATCTTCGTTAACCGCACCTTTGGGGTTTATTAGCAATAATGCATTTTTCTTTTTGTAATCAGCATCAAAGGTACGAATATAAGGTGGGTTTTCAAAAATTTCAAACGGAGAGAATATGTTTTCTAGTGCCTGTATGCTATCTAAATGTGTTTCAGAGTGAACAAATTTGAATCCTATTTTTTTATTTGTTCTTGAAAAGGCTGCTTTCCACCTTTTGAACCTAATGTCATTTTCATCATGCGGGAACGTGAACATGCGCTGGAATTTAAGTTTCTGATGATACATATTGACGACATCTGGGGCTGGAGCAGAGGTACTCTTAGTTGCACCGTGTGCATTATCTGATTCAATTCGTGCAACATCGAGAAACGTTCCAGAATAATTTGAATTCGAGTGAAGAATCCACGACCACATTATCATCAACGCTCCTATACCCTTCGGCTCCCTATGCAGCGAACGGCAAACCGTGTTGATTTGTAATATATTTTGATGTCTATTGTTTTCAACAAAATCAAATTCTTGTGGTACGGCAGGCACCATGCTCCATGGTGGTTTATTTGGGACGTTGTCAACTCGCTTCGAAATAGTATAATCGGGATAAATATCATCTCGGACAAATACAAACCCGCGTAAGTCCTTAGACTTAATCTTATTGCTAATTTTCCGTACGTTCTTGTCACCAAGTTTGAAAAACATTATCATCCAATTATCTTGTAGAAACAACTCTGTGTCTTGGTCCTCAACTTCTGTCTTTGAACTGTTGTAAACAAACCACTTGTCTTTTTTCAGACTTATCTTCCGTAATGCTGCACGGATATTTTTCATTGTGCCTGATACATCTCCTGTATTTTTATCCACCTTGAATCCAAACCAAGCCTGTAGCACATTTTGGATCTTTTCTTTTTCTTCATTCTCATTAAAATTAGTACGAATCGTAAAGTTTGCACTTTTATTATGTAATGTGAACGATTTCAAAACATTATATATAAAAGCTGGCAAGAATTGAAAGTTTTTGTTCTCCTTGATGACCAACTCGGCGTAAGCTTTGTTTTTACCCATTAAGACTAAGGACTTGTAAACTTTTGTCTTTGGACGTTGTTCTTCCCTTTCTGTTGCATACGAATACAAATGGTCTCCATTACGTTTTTCGTGGTACTGAATCCATGACGGAAGATTCGAAGGGATACCTCGACACATGTACAAGAAATCATCTTTCGATATGTCATTATCAAATAAATCTCTGTTCTGAGCAACATTATAAGAAATTGGGAAAACCCCCTTATTTAGTAATGCGGACAACAATAGCTTTGCAGTTTTATTGTTTTTGTTCTTCTCCATAACCTGGTATATATATTTGTACACATTTTTCTCGGAACGATGAAACCCCTCCGCCTGTTCTTCCTGTAATGGCGTATTCTGAGCATCCAGAGCGTCCGCGTAGACATTATTCCAAATTTCATTACACTGAGCATTCAGCTCTTGCTTTGTGTTCGGTGACACAGACTTATCGTGTTGTGCATTATTTGTCCATCGGATAACGCCATCATATTTTCCACTTTCGGTTGAACATGCAGCACCACCATTAAAACTCTGTCGGTAATTTTCAATATCAACAGGTAAATCGCAATCAGCCACCACGCACTCCTGGACAGAAGCAGCGACCGGAAGGCCAGAAACAGCATCGGAAGCAGCGGCGGCGACAGGAACAAGTGCTTCAAGTGCAGCCACAGGTTCAACGGTAACACCAGCATGTAAATCAACATCATCAGAAGCGGCATCAAAATCAGAATCTTCTGAAACAGCCGCCGCAACGGCTGCGGCAACTTGTACAACAGCAGCATGAGTCCCATCAACCTCAAAATTAAGTACGACTTCAGAATTTTCGGCCACGTTGGCAGCATTGTTGGCAACATCTGCGTGACCCTGGGCGTCAGCGGCTGAGTTATTTGTATTGTGGGCGTATAATTCGTCGTCATTTTCACTATATTGTACGTCATCTCCACCAACATCGTCATCACCATCACCAGAATCAGCATCATCATCACCAGAATCAGCATCATCATCACCAGAATCAGCATCATCATCACCAGAATCAGCATCATCATCACCAGAATCAGAATCATCATTACCAGAATCAGAATCATCATTACCACCATTTTCGTCGTCAAAGCCACTATCTTCGCCGTCATCTTTGCGTTCGCCGTCATCTTTGCGTTCGCCATCATCTCTGTGTTCGCCGTCATCTTTGCGTTCGCCATCATCTTTGCGTTCGCCATCCCCTCGATGTGCAGCATGTAGACTATCCTGGGCATATTGCAGAAGCCATGACTGGGTAAACATTTCGCCGTTGTAGGGGGGTACGTAATCAACGTTCATTACATCCGTCTCATGTTCCAATATGTTTACAACATTCTGTTTCAACACTTGTCGCATCTGTGGATTATTTAGGATTAGACAACGCAGTGCCTCCCACATATGCGGTGCCATTTTGAACGAGCGTATGCGCTGCTGCGCTAACCCCTGAGGATTGATGTCCTTTTCTTTAGCTTTCATTTGACGTGTGCGCTTTATGGCCCACTGGAAATCTCCTGCTCCATACAATTCGCAATCGGCCCCTTTTTCTTCGTCTGCAGCATTTTCTTGATCTTCTCCAAACCCGGTACGTTGTTTGTATGTATTTAACACCATTTCCTCCCAATTAGCTTCTCCAATTTCATTTTCGCCTTTGATACTTAGGATATGGTTAACCAACTCCCTGGGCAAAGGTGCGTTTTTGAGATGTGTAGAAAGTTGTGCTGTATTTTGTGCAGCTGTGTACTCTCCCAAAATGATAGGATTCTGCAGATCTTCGTTACCCAATTTCTCCACTCTGGGCATTAATTTAGCAGATGCGACCACCCTGAATTTTTCTGCTCCACCTTCAAGGAAGTCTCCGTTGGAATTTCCTTTTAATGGTTTTTGTTTTGGAGGACCGTTCTTCTTGGTAGGCAGCTCTAATTCTTCTTTTTTGTCTTGGTCGTCAGAAATTTGTACGGTTGCGTCATGAATGAGAGCTTGGGTAGCTGTTTCCCACTGATTATACGTGTCATAACCGTGCACGCTCTTCTTGGGTATTTGCAACATGAGTCCGTCTATATCCCATGTAACTGAAGATAAGTTATTTATCATATTTGAACGAATATATGCTTTGTTTTTTAATAATATATATTTATTTTTTATTTCTTTGATATTAATTAACAGTAACACGAATGAACCTAGAAAGTGTTCAAAAGACAATTGCACGAATACATTCATATGGGAAGCCGGTCGACTTTGCTCGCCCTTTCAACTCAGAGGAGCGCAGAATTGGCGTAGGGACGGGGTCGTTCGTCAAGCCTCCTCCTTATGCGGTTGACAACATTGACAACACGAAACTGTACATCCTGACATGTGCCCACGTCATTGACGAGGCGGACCAAGTAACAATCCAGATTCCTTTGGCGGGGCGAGAGGAAATCCCAGCCACCGTACTGTCTTTTGTTCCAAGGTATTCATTCGACCTGGCACTCATCTCCGTAGACGATCCGGACGGATCGCTGCGGGATATGATTGAGTATCTGCAGTTGGGCTCTTCGGAGCGGTTAAAGCAGGGTGATAAGTTGGTAGCTCTTGGATTCCCTATGGGCCAGCGCGGCCTCATGACCTCCGACGGCGTATATTCCGGGTTCCAGCACGAGCTGCAACACACAGTTCCAATCAGTCCCGGAAACTCCGGTGGTCCGCTGGTTGCGTTCAACAACGGACGTACGGAGTGGGTTGGGGTAAACACATCTGGAATCACGGACGTACGCGCTAGTAACATTGGGTATGCGGTGCCGATAGAGTACTTTAAGTTAAGCGAACCGACCCTATTCTCGCAGCAAACAGGGCCACCGGGGCCGCAACGCGTTTTTAGAAGACCGTCCTTTGGATTAATGCTGCAAGAGTCAACAGGTGCACAGATTAAGGTCGAAAATAATGGGGCAAACTGTTGCAAACAAGGGATGTACGTGTTCGAAGTAGACCCCAAGAGCCCCGCCGCAAAAAAAGGCGTTGTCTCTGGAGATTATCTGTGTCAAATTGATAACATGAAGGTGGATAACCGAGGAGAGGTGCGGGTTTCGTGGAACCAACAACCAGTTCCGGTTAAAGCCGCTCTCAATAGAATGACTGACACAAATAAACAATACAAGCTACGCGTGTGGAAAACCAAATTGGGAAAATGTCAGGATCTAAACATTGCACCTGCGCGTTTGCACCGAGGAGCGCTCAAGTTTTTGTACCCACCATACGACTCAGTGGACTACGTCGCCGTAGGTGGAGTTGTCATGATGCAACTGCGGATGAACCATGCACTGATCCCTGCCACATTACGTTCGTTTGCCGAACTTAGCCCCAAAGAACGCCGATATGCGCACGTAGTTGTTACACACATTGTTCCTGGAACAGAAGCTGACAAAAGTAACATACTTAAACAGTCTGATATAATCATCAGTGTGAATGGTAGTCCTGTAAAAACTCTAAAACATGTAAGAAATGCTCTATCGAATCCCTTAGAAAAAAACAACGTTAAGTTTGTAGAGATTAAATCAAAACAAAATAAAAAGCTTATTTTATTGTTAAAAGATGTTGTAAAGGAAGATTTAAAGCTAAAGGAGCTTGGAGTGTACAATCCAGAGAATGGCATCATTAAGCTTTACACGAAGGTTACTAAAGTGATAGATAGATAGTAGTGGGTCAGGTGGGGTAAGAATAATGGTAACAGCATAAACTCCTCCTTTTGTGGCTCCAATAAAAAAAATGTACTTAAGTAATTGTTACGACGACTTTGATGATATGGAAATGATCCCAACGTGATCCATCCACAATATTAAAAATGTAACCATAACCGCAAAAGCAAATGCGGCGAAACATGCAAATGCAATGCAGGAGTCACTTATTTTAGAGATTTCTTTCCGAATAGACGGCGTCAAAGACTGCGTGCCAAGTGAGGCGGGATGCAAATGATCAAAAATTTGATTACTCATTCTAAATGTTTAATTTTATAATATATATATAATACATTTTATTTTTTATGACATCCTGACAGTTGAGCACAAACCAACAATAAAAATAGTTTGCCTTCGACAGTAACCAACATATGTTGCAATCTCCGAACTCGTACCATGAATTACATTATCAAAAAAATTTACAAAATAGAACTAAGTATACAATATTGTTTCTTTGCAATAAAGGTTGTCTTTGGGATCCATTACTGACATTTTTCTTCAAGTAATTCCTTCTATTTCAAACTTTCGGAACATCTCTTCTTTTATCAAAATATGTTTGCCTGCTAATTAAGATAAATCAAAACAGCTTACAGTAGACGGCGTTCCAACGTCTAAATTCTGTACAAACTGGTACTGAGGTCCTTCTTCGTACTGAGGTGCAAAGTTGAACTGAGGTGCAAAGTTGAACTGAGGTGCAAAGTTGAACTGAGGTCCACCATCGAACTGAGGTGCAAAGTTGAACTGAGGTCCACCGTCGTACTGAGGTGCAACGTTTAACTGAGGTCCACCATCGTACTGAGGTGCAACGTTTAACTGAGGTCCACCGTCGTACTGAGGTGCAACGTTTAACTGAGGTCCACCATCGTACTGAGGTCCACCATCGTACTGGGGTGCAAAGTTTAACTGAGGTCCACCGTCGTACTGAGGTGCAAAGTTTAACTGAGGTCCACCGTCGTACTGAGGTCCTAAGTCAAATTTCGGAGGATCGGGTAAAGTGTTGAGCTTGAACATGTCATTGCCCTCCTCCTGATCCACCAACTGGATGTCTTGGACTTTCTGATTTGGCGATTCTTGTTCCTTACGCATCCTCCTAACCTTTGAGTGCTTCTGAATTATGGAATGTATCTCATCCAGAACGAATGAGTGCACAACCTGTTGCCCTTCCGTTGACTTTATCCATCTGTGCATAAATTCAGAGGCATACTGCTTCATCAGCATGTTGGTTCCCACACTAATTTCATTTGCGCTGCGCTTCTTAGACTCAACTTTTTTGCGATGAAGTTTGGATTTTGACATAACACTGTACGGAGTTGATTGTACGCTCATGTTTTGACCAAAGTAAATTTCCATCACAAAGCTACTATTCTTCATCTTGCTGGAAAGATATTCCGGCCAAAAATTGATTGTCCACTCGTTAAGAAGATCATCGTACAAAATTTTCCTGACCCCAGGGTTGACAGCATACAGTGGTTTCTCATCAAGAGTATCAACAGTCACCGTCGGCAACTCGCGAAAAGGACAGGAACTATTTTCATTGCATGATGACTCACACTTGATCTTGATGTTGATGCCAGTGCGGCGCCTGTTTTCGCGGAATATGACTTCTGGGATCTTGGTAGCAAAAAACGGGACACATTTTGTGTGTTTCATCTTTAAAGCATTGACACTCAAAATGAGGTGTAAAATTATAAATAAATTGGATGACCCATGACGTTTTCGAATGTATGGTTTTCCATACGTATAAAAGTTTAAGGGAACTACATAAATGTACCCTTAATATGTACGGAATGCATCATATTATATTTACGTTTTCCCAACATTTTAGGCTCTTTTTCCTTTATGAATGATATTGATAAATATATATATAATATATATTTTTTCATACTAACCAATCTTTGAAACATTAGGGTTAACCCTAACCCTAATATTTTTAAACAAGCCAAGTTAAACACATAAAAACCTAACCCTATCTTTCAGTTTAATTCTACAACGAAAATGGTTTGAGAGTAACAACATATTTGTGAGAACAATCTATTCGAAAAAAAATGTTTTATATGAACAAAGACTTTGTAAGACTTTGTACAAACATGAATGTTTTTAGCTTGAAAAACCGCTCCACCTTTGTCGGTTCCACATCACCTTCTGATTCTCCAGTTCTGTCAAGCTCACACCAAGCATTGCTTGGACTTTCCGCACACCCTACTGTAAGTAACCACCCTCAGGACATTCACGCTATGAGACATTCACGTGTCGGCAGTTATTTATCTGTTCCACCAGATCAGCGTAAGATCGGCGAGCATTACTTTCCTCCAAATACGTGCAATCTACAAGTCTTGGTACCTTTCCGTTCTAAGCCAAAGACAAATCAGTTGTTGGCAACTGCAGGTTTTTCGTCAACAACGGTTCATCCCGATACAATGCCTGATTTTAACTGGCGTGACGCGGATTTGGTAGCAAAGTACAGGTTTGATGGTGTGACTCCAAAAGTAAAAATTCTGGATCCGCAAAACCAGTACTCATGTGGATCGTGCTGGGCTGTTTCTAGTGCAAGTGTATTAACTGACAGGTACACGCTGTTTGAAGGGAAACAAACACCTAATCTGAGTGCGACGTATTTGTTGTCGTGCGACAAAGTGGGTAAAATACGAGACACTGCAGGGGATTTATTGGATTACACAAATAATCAGTGTATGGGGGGAATGCCTGCCGCGGCGGGGGTGTTTATGGAGCAGACAGGAATCACTACCAATGATTGTGACCCATACGACGGTTGGTGCAAAGATAGTTGCAAAAGCGGGGGGTTATCTGAGAGTAGTTTAAGTGGCACTGTTCCACAGTGCACCCCTGGGAAGTGTGATAATTGTTCTGCATCGAACTGCAACGCAAAGGTATACAAGGCACGCGCCAAAAGTACAGAAGCGCTGGCGACGATTGAAGACATGAAATCCGAAATCTTTTTGCACGGGCCCATCGTTGGGGCGTATATGGTGTTTGAGGACATGCAGATGCGCGCTCAAGGCCTGTCTAATCAGCCAGGGTGGGAAAATACTGCAAATATATACATGCAGATCCAGGATGTAACAGACTCCACGGGTGGTCTGTATTTACCGTACAAAGCCACAAATCAAGTGGGTGGACACGCGATTGTTATCGTTGGATGGGGGACAGAAAAGGATCAGGCGAAGCTTAATCAGTTAGACAAAAATATTCCAAAAGAACTTGCGAACCATTGGAAGTCAAATGGGATTCCGTATTGGCTGATTCGCAACTCTTGGGGGACGGAATGGAACGGCGATGGCTACTTTAAGTGCGCAATGTCTGATCCCAACTTTGGCGTTAACATGCAGTTGCTACTGGATCGCCCAAAGCAGATAACGGTCGGGGGTATGGGAAAATCCGGAATCGCCTACTTTGGAGGTGGCACAGCATTTTTTCCGGACACAAAGGCTACCACAATTGCGATCCCCAATCAAGAACAACAGACGCAGAAAGTCACGCCCAGCGGGTGTCCCACGCCAGTATGTGACGTCAAACAGTGCCCGGATTCGGACAAAAATGCAGTTATAGCGCTGGCAACCACACTAGGAGTTTTAATTGCCGCAATTTTGGTTTATGTGATATTTTATTACGGTAAAAGAGGAAATCAAAAGCGAAAGTTATTATAGTCACATGTCTGTCTGGAGCACCATACGTTCCGTCCAGTCATAATAATTGTCGTTGGTAAACATCTGCTTTTTAAACAGTCTAGATAGCAGTCGTCGTAACCGCATGTAGTCCGGAGTCTCATCGAACTGAAGAGTGCGTGCATACTTGAGCATCACCGCAAACTCAGATGGAATGCCGCGACATAACTCTTCGGGGGTCAGCGAAGATTTTACTCGCTCAATTTGTTTAAAATGCTTCATCTTGTCTTCTCCACTATTATGTTTTAGGCGCTGCCATGGCAGACTTCCTCGCAATAAGTAGATTACAATGTACATGAGCGCTTCTATATCGTCCCGTCTACTTTGTTCACAGCCCCTATGGTTATTAATGCTTGCGTACCGTGGTGTTCCTATCAGAGACTTTCCTTCTCGGAATGGTATATGTTTCTGTGTCACAGGATCTCGGAAGCATTTGGACAGACCAAAGTCGATGATGTAAAGCACCGAAGAGTCCTCTCCGAGTCCCAGAACGAAGTTTTCGGGTTTTAGATCGCGGTGTATCACACCTCGGTTATGCATGTACTCTAGTCTATGTAAAAGCATGGTTGTCATGCATATCACCGTTTTTAGAGAAAGACGACCTTTGCAGAACTGAAACAGGTGGTCCAGCGAGTATCCAAGACGTTCCACCACCAACACGTTGTAAGCGCCTTCTTGCCCGTACCACATTAAACTTGGAATTCCTTTACCACCACTGAGCCAGCGATACACTTTAGCTTCAAAATCGAGCTGTGGATACTTGGCCGACCGCTCTTCCAGCTTTACGGCTACTTGATGCGATGACTCTGAGTCTGTTGCCAAAAACACCTGACCGAAAGCTCCACTAGCAATCGGTTCCCCAAGGTAAAAACGATTGTTGATGCACGGTCTCTGAAGGTACGATTCTGCCTGTATTTGTGATTGTAATTGTGATTGTAATTGTGATTCTGATTGTAATTGTGATTCTGATTGTAATTGTGATTGTACATTAATCTGCGAGAACTCTGTACCAGCGACTGCGTTGGCACTGCCATCTATTGGTACATCGGTAGCAATCATCTCGGTGCGTGGAGTTGACGGTGAAATGGTTTGCAAAGATCTGCCTGCTTGAACATCTTCTTGTTTGGCAACCGTTTGAAGATACTGCCACCAATCGGATACTTCGGATTTGGAATCTAAATTCATCGTTTAGTTCTAATTATAAACATTTTTATTCTTTAAATTTTCTTTTACTCAACCTAGAGCGTACATGTCCCTTCTCATTATCATTTACCTTTTGTGTTCTAACCACTCATCAATATACATTGAAGAATCACATACTTCATACCAACCGTGACCTGTACGAATATCAAGGACCCTTCTAAAAAAGTCTTCATACATTGGAGCAATGGCTTCTAATGAAAACTTTTCACCATGCTTTCTACAATTCTTAGACTTAATTTTACCTTCTTGTATATTCTTAACAGCTCTTACATGGTCTTCAAATGTTCTGCAGCGATATCCAGTAACACCTTCAATATTATTTTCTGTGAATGCTCCCCAATCAGAAGTTATTGTAGGAGTACCCGCCAATAAATTTTCTACTTGAACTCCACCAAATGGTTCTAAGTATTGTGAAAGCAAGAAAGAACCTTTTGCATTTTTCATTAATTCTTTTCTTTCTTCTACTCCAGCATATCCTACAAATTGTACATGATCTGGCCATTCATATTTTTCGTAAAAATTATCCAATTGACCTGCAACTTTAAGTGTAACACCTGCAGCTTTACAAACATCTATAGCTATATGAACACCTTTACTGTGACATACACGACCTAAATATAGGAAATAGTCGCCCTTTTCTTCTTTGTACTCAAATTGATCTACATCAAAATAGTTTGGAATTACAATGTCATAATAACTCATTTTACCGTTAACACAATCACTACTGCAATACGCATGGTATATTGCGTATGACTCAAAAATTCTAAAAGGCCCCCCAATTGAACTAGATTTACTATATCCAATACCAGGTTCGATTGTAATTAAGTCAGGATGGGCATCACAGATAGGTTTTACACCTACACCCCAAAAAGGTAAAATAATATCATTCGGTTGTTTTCTTTTACAAATTTCCACAATTGCATTTCTATAAAACGTTTGGTATGCTTCATCTTGGATATTAAACTTAAACAACTTGCTTTTATAATCATGGGTTCCATATACCTGTTGCCATTTTTTATTAGTAATAACACTTATATTTTCATCTGCTAGAGTATCAGAATCTTCGTGTCCGTAATGAAAAATTGTATGACCTCTACCAGCCATCATTTTACAAAACTTTAATACTTTTTGGGTAAATGCACATGCCGAAAAGTCGTAATTTGTAATTGTATGTGGAACACCTAATACATGAATTCTAAATGTTGTGTTGCTCATTTTTTTATACTTTAATTTTTTTATTTTTAATTGTAATTTTTGAACTATAAAACTAGAACAAAAAATCCTAAACATATAAAACATTGCATAACATCATATAAAGTTTTATAATTATGTTAATTCATTTATCTAACGCCGCGTACGAGACCGGCTACGAGACCGGCTACGAGAGGTACTAGCATGCGCTGGACCAGGTCCACTTAACCTGCGGCCTCCACCCTTCTTGAACGGTGGCTTCATAAAATGTCTCTTTTCATCCCAATCCTCTGCAGCCCTACGGGATGCTTTAAGCGACACGATGTCGCCAGCTTTATTATACCCAAGATGATTCTTTGTTAAATTACCCGCGGTATGTTTAGCACTTCCATGCATAACTTCACGACGACTACCAACAGCTTTAACTTTTTTAACTTTTTTCGTCATTTTTGATTAACAAACTTTACTTATACCTTAGATTTTATTTTATGTCAATAAACTTGGTTTCATCTATAAATTCTCTGTTTATACTCCACCTTACGTCTTGATATGCAACCGGTTTGACATTCGCCACATCCGCAATGCACCACTCTGCGCGTTTTGATATCGTTTTTGCAGGTACCTTAACACTGTCGTATCCCTCTAGCTTCCATTTTGACAAGTGATCTGCCTGAGGAGTCCCACATCCGCAAGAACATTTATAACAAGAAGCGGCGATCTTGCAACGACCAAGATTCACTTCGCACTTTAGAACTGTGCCAATTACAACCTCTCCTTGTACAACTCCGCAACGTCCCGCGTTGCTCTGTCCCTTTGGAAGTTCCGCTAGATACACCCCCTTCCCCATCATTCCCGCACAACAACAAATTGTATTTGAACACTTCCAACTTTTGCGTTGACATCCAATCTCTTCGTCTTCCAGAATAAATCCGTTTTCTATAATAACCTTCGCGGCTTCACGAGACGTCCCGTGGTACAAAGTTATCGCTCCAGGTCGTCGAAACGCATCACGACAAGTGCGCAGGCTGTCTATTGTGTGACTCCATACTGGTATGCCCTGGATGTGCGGCGATTCAGATCGCAAAGCAATATCCACATCCTCCTCGGTTGCCCATAAATGTCCTGTACCGAAGGCAAATGTCGAAATTTCTTTTGGATCAGGATGGGAGGGGCCACACCAATCCTCCGGTATTCCGCGCAGCTTGGAAACATCCACAATATACAACACGTGCGATTTATCTACAATTTTTTGATCAATAGCGTTAAAAAATTCACCTCGTAACACTTCACATGGATTAAAACATTCTTCAGAGCACTCTCGCCAAGCGGTGATCTCTGGACAAACCTCGCCGCGCGATGCGCCTCCACCAGGCAAGCCTAATACATCCTGACCAGCTTGCAACAGTTGTTTCTGTGTTAGTTGCTTACGAATAGCCCACTTCTGTAGTGCTCGATGTTGCAAAAGAACCAAGGAGGAACCGTCAACGTTACGACGACAAAACAGTACATGTACAGAATGCTCTCGCTTGCCCCATTGAATAAGTGGACACGGGTAAGGCCGAAGAGCCTTAGGTATTATACGACTAATGTAAGGCACAATGTTATTGGTGTGGTTTTCAACAACAAATTTGCCAGGTCGAAATGTATGCGGACTTGGAGAGCTGTTGGTGATGTCGCGAAGTGTGACTCTTGTCGAACGACCGTTTTGAAAAAAGACACGTAAATGCATCATAAACCAGCGGTCACTAACTTGGTACGCCTTCCCATCCCACACATCTACAATACGAACCACAGTATTTCGACGTCTTAACGAAACATAAAAGCCTTCCTTAAGAATAATTTGCCAAGGCATTGTTGCCCATGTTTCCAACTCAACCTTGCTTATCCAATTGAAAGGAGGCACATATGAGGAAAACACAGCGGTACATATACTGTCTACTTGCATCAGTACGGAATACCCGAACTTATGCAAACGTACATCGGTTAAAAGATTGTGCATACTATTGGAAAATTGTTTCATACAACCGTTTTTGCACCATAAAACAAATCGTAGTAAGTACGAATACAAGCACAAATGTTTCAAGCACGTAGTTATGACACGTTCCGTGTTCACGTCCGGTTTAATTACAAACGTGTGATCAATATCTTTTATCCTTGGTAGCGTCTCCGAAACAGATAGGATAAACATGCAAGTCATTTTGGCCTGCATTTGTGAAGTATATGACATTGAAATTTTACCGACTTTATATTTTTTTTAATATGGAACTTAAAACCGTACACATTACTCCACAAATTAAACTTCCAAAAGGGTGTATTTCTGGCACCGTGGATAGGGGCTGTCTGCAATCCAACATCTGGTACCGTACGGCGCAAGTAAAAGTATAATTATACCAACAAAAGGCTCCGGTTAACAGTAATAACTCTGGATACTTCTTCACCACGGTTATTAAATCCATGGACTACGAGGTCTGTGACCGTTGGCACAATTCCAATCCTGTTTTTAATTGTGGCGCTAATATGGTGTAATGATAATGGAAATTGAAAGGTCATTCCGGCTTTCCAAACTTGATGGGTTGGTGAAAAAAATACTGTGATAGGGTTTCCCGACATGGACACAATGTGAAACGTTTGCCTTGGAGGTGTTGTATTTTGTACTTCAAGACGAATCCCATACACGTATGCTTCCTCTAAACGCGTTAAACTTTCGGTTGTGTTTCCTGTTGCGTCCTTTTCCCACATTACCCAATGTACTGTTATAGGATTTGTAGGGTGAAGCTCTCCGGTAAGCTTATTCCAGACCACAGAATAGTATGCACTGTTCTTGTTGATTGAAGGGCGTTCAACATAGAATAAAACCTGAGACTCATACTTTACTTGCATCCTGTTTTTACATGTAGTACAAGTTTAAAGGTTATAAAATATAAATATATTATTTTTTTACTGTAACGCGTCAACAATATGCCTGTACAAAATAATAACACCACATACAAAGTCCGTGCGCTCGATGCACACAATATCACCAGCTCTTAGACCAAGCAAACGCGAGATTTTGTCTCCGACAAGCTGTTGCGGCAAATCGGAGACGCGGTACTTAGTCAATATTTTTTTTTTTTCATCACCTTCTAGTTTTGTGTACTTGGGGACATCTACATGACATAGTGCATTAAACTGGAGCTCATCCAATCTAAACATGTCAATGTACGTGAGCTCGCGTTCAAGTTTTCGAACATGTGCTTGTGCACCGGGAGTCAATCCTTCGTGTACTACAAGTATACATTCTGATATCCCCTCTTCTCTTAATCTTTCTTCATAATCTCTCACAACCCCCACGCCGATTCGTCCCACAGGGGATAAGAAATCAATATGGAATATAACTAGCAACGTTTTACTCGTTTCAGGATGGGTTGCTCTGATCTCAAGCTTTTCCTTGGAATCAACATATAACGATTGTACGTCATAGGTAGTTTCAGGTACTTCTTCACAAAAATAGCCACGAGCTGATATTGTTTCTCTTAAAACTTTTCTTGCAATCAATATTTTTTCCATGGGATTCCTTCTAATCCCGGAGCACGTTACTGTCATTTTAGGTACTTCTTGAGAGACTTTATGAAAATATGTGCTTTTAGTTGACACTAACTTTGTGATTTTTTTAAGTGTGTGTGTGTGGAACTTAATTGACCATAATGCTATATATCGCATTTATGATTAGATTTATTGATGTATATCGAGATCAACATATTTCGTGTAAACCAAAACTTCAATTTTTACTTTTTTTCTGTGCTACAGATAAACAGATTGACGTTACAAAGACAATGAATCAAAATTATGATAATCACTTGTGGTACCCAGATACTGAACTAATGACTGACTCTCGCTTACACGGTGGAAATGATGAAGAATCAAATGATGACAGATTTGACCCACTGTCTCATGCAGAGGCTGACCTAAAATCTGCCCGTAGCCTTTTCGGGAATGTGAAAAACAGTGTTGAGTACAAAAACCGACTTGACAAATTTAAAAAAGAAGTAATGCCCATAAAATATTTCTCATGTCCAAGTACCAACGGCAAACAGTGGGGTTTGTACAACCAACCGCATCCGGAGTGCGATAAAAAAATTGGAGTGCAGGTGCGTACCAATAAAGGGTTTTGTTACCCAGAAAAGTGGGCCGGCGAAACATGCATCCAGGATCCAACGAAGGGGCTTCTTGAGTTAAACGAAGATGAAAATAAAAAATTTCGTTCCGCTGTACATCACTTAAAGAAAATCGTTTCACAGAACCCGGAAAACACCGTATTGGATAATGAACTGAGTATGCTACAGAAACTTAAGAAAACCTCATATACACAAAACATGGAAGCAAACTACAGGAGTCAACTGGTTCCACTACTTGTTGAGGTGTACAATTGTAAAACAGATAGTGCACAAGAACGGGCCAAACATATTGTTAAGCAAGCTGAAAAAGCGTACAAAAAAATAATGAATGAAAAAGAGGAAGTAGACAACCACGAAATCAAAGAAATCAAAAGCCGTACCCGGGATTCTGGACACAACCTGTACGTGCCAACATATATTTATAACATTGTGATGAATGAAAACATCTCTAAACATCTTAAATCCAAGGTTAGCAGGTGGTGGAGAGAATACTTTAGTTACTTGTATTCAGTGGAAAAGGAAAAAGAGAAAAATGTTTTGTATGCGTATGAAGAACTATCAGTTCTTAAAGAATAAGTTCCGCAAAGAGCCCTCAAAGGAGCAGGTCTCTCAAATGATGATTTTGTGAATAAATCTTATTGTTATACTTGTATTATTTCTTGTTGTTTAAAATTGATAATGTTTGTTCAACAGACGACATTACCATTGAATATTGTTGCGGCAACGGAAGTGTGGATGTATCAAACGGCGTCCCTGCACAAGCATTTGGCGAAAAAGAGGTGTACAATGATTGTGATGATTGTGCAATACAAGACGGCGACGGCGGTTCAAACCCTAAACTTGGATTGTAAGTTGGAGATCTTGGAGCAAACTCAGGAGATCTTGGATTGTATGTTGGAGATCTTGGATTGTATGTTGGAGATGTTGGATTGTACGTTGGAGATCTTGGAGCAAACTCAGGAGATCTTGGATTGTATGTTGGAGATCTTGGATTGTACGTTGGAGATCTTGGAGCAAACTCAGGAGATCTTGGATTGTACGTTGGAGATCTTGGATTGTAAGTTGGAGATGTTGGATTGTATGTTGGAGATCTTGGATTGTACGTTGGAGATCTTGGATTGTACGTTGGAGATCTTGGATTGTACGTTGGAGATCTTGGATTGTACGTTGGAGATTTGGGGGCAAATACAGGAGGTGATTCTTGATATTCTGAAGACTTTGGCAAAAAGCGACTTTGTCTCACAGGAGCGAACACCGTCGGACTTGTTGGTGCATAAGATATGGGTATAAACGAGTCATCAGCTGTTCCATACCCGCCATTATACGTTTCTTTATACGTATGTTGACTTTTTTCTTCCCTTTCGCCCAACGAATTCTGTTCTACTTGACCACTTCTATATATCGGCTTCTGTGGTACTGCTGGTGGTAGAGAGACGTCCGGCAGACAATTCTGGAAGCGGGTCAAGATTGTTGGGTCATGAAACGCAGAGGCAGCCTTTTGTATAAAAATGACTGGGTTTGAATTCAAGCGCATACGCTCATTTGGGGGTAAGTTGGTTGAATTTACAAAGCACTGAACATTTCCAAACAAGATAAGGCGCGCCAAGGCCCAAACATCGTCGTATTCATCAGACGTCACCAAAATAGAGCGTAATTCTTGCTCCGTTTTTGTTGTGCCGTTGAGTGTTATATTTGCAAGTTCCCATAAACATCGTGCATCCCCATGCCACCATTGATAAACTTTTTTCTGTGTTCTTACTCGCTGCTTATCACTCCCTTTCTTTGATACGCCAACTTCTCTCTCTGCTTCCATTAATTCTCCGACGATAATGTCTCCCATTCGTGGAAGACGATCACTTTTCTCTGCAAGCTGAACCGGACCTAGCCAGAGACCCTTTCGCATTCGTGATCGCTTTTTTACCCATATTGTTTCAACTTGAGGTCTTACATATCTCCCCTTCCTACGGTCATTGTTTAAGAGGATTAACTTCTCTGCTGTAGTAAAATAATGCGATACATATTGAGAGCCGTCATCACGTTTTACAACACACCCGTCTGGAACTACTGATTGACGAATCACAGTTCCAAACGTCCATTTTGACAGAGTGTGGAATAGTGTTGAACGTGCGTCTTCAAACATTTACAATAAACTATATTACTATAATTTGATTTTTTACATGTTCTAAAGTTTTTACGATTTATTTCAACGTCTTGTAAACGTATGTTCCATAACACTATCTACTGTATATCATAAGTGTATTATGAGCATAGAGAACATAAACTAAACAATTATACAAGGCACATGTTTCATGAGTTGCGATTTTAAAGAATAGAGTGTTTTATTTACTTTCTGAGAGCTATAAGGATTTGGTACAAACGAGTAGTGCGGCCTTGAGAACATTTACCTAACATAAAATTGTCCGCTAATTGTTCTTCTAATAGCTGTAGTTCACCGTCTTCTACCGGAATCGAACAGATGTCAGCCAATATGTCTGACGCGTTTGCGTCGTTCGAGACGTCATAGTTTTGTGACTGATCATTCATAATGATTTGCACCATTTGCTTAGCCGCTGGATCAGTCAGGCGCCGAAGTAGCTGCTGGAAAAGAGTTTTCTTATTTTCGTTGGACCAATTTTGAGTAGGAAAGTAACGCCCTTTCCACATATTATCGTATGTATGAACATTTCGAAAAGTATTCGACATTTTACGTTACAAATTATTTTAAAGTGGTTTTTGTTGTTTGTAAACGAACCATTTTGGCAATAAACTCCGGTAAACCCAGTAAAAACAAATGTCATCAGTTAGAAAAAAAATATTGTGACTCCCGCTGCAGCCACAGTAGAAGCTTTAAGGATATTCTGTATTTTGGAAACATATTTTGAAAGTAAAAGTATGTAGTGACCTGAATGCTCCTCATTCGTTACCGGTGATGCCGTGTACGAATCGACTTCTACCTTTATACAAGGTTATGAAGAATAACATGACATATTTTATATTATGACAAATATGTTTAAAGTAGAAAGTAATTACACACATCATAACGCATTCAATAAGGCATTCGGCCATAAAACTTCTGTTTTGTCCGGTAAAGGGTGCCCCCCCCCCAATCTCCTGATCCTACTCGCGGCATACACCTCAGCCGATA
>Ga0213861_10000285_pt1 | contig 43451 bp, 46 predicted proteins | sample PICome_4_FD_160110 | JGI IMG/M metagenome (GOLD analysis project Ga0213861, IMG submission 160110) | Coastal seawater microbial communities near Pivers Island, North Carolina, United States - PICO131 | ecosystem: Environmental > Aquatic > Marine > Coastal | place: USA: North Carolina... | reverse complement strand
ACTTTCCCAAAAAAATTAACGTTGTGACCATAAAAAATTTTTACGCTCTCCCCGTTTTTTTATTTTTATTTTTTTGTGACGATAAAAAAAAAATTATTTTTGAAAAGTATTTAGAATTATTCTCTCCCTCTGTATTATATGGAAACATTAGGAAACAAATTTGTGGCAAAAAATGGCATAAAAACAACAAATAAATATTATTGTGAAGTATGTGATTATAAATGCTTTAAAAAATACAATTGGAATAAACATTTATTGACAGCAAAACATAACAATACAACATATGGAAACAATATGGAAACAGAAAATGGCAAAAAGTGGCAGAATAATTGTTGTGAAATATGTAATAAAGAATTCAAAACTCGTTCTGGGTTATGGAAACACAATAAATTTTGTAAAATGGTCACAACAAATTATGCTAACAATACTGAAGAACCTGATAAAGAATTAATGATGATGATAATCAAGGATAATTCAGAACTAAAAAAAATGATGTTGGAACAGTCAACTATTATGATGAAAGTATTAGAAAATGGAACAACCAATAACATCAATAATACAACCAATTCGCATAACAAGACATTCAACCTTAATTTTTTCTTGAACGAAACATGCAAAAACGCAATGAACATTACTGATTTTGTTGAATCGATTAAGTTTCAATTATCAGACCTAGAGAGAGTTGGAGAAATTGGTTATATAGAAGGCATCTCTAATATAATTGTAAAGAACCTCAAAGACCTTGATGTTACTCAAAGACCGGTTCATTGTACTGACAAGAAGAGAGAAACAATGTATATTAAAGATGAAGATAAATGGGGAAAGGACGAAGAACAGAAGAAAATGCGCGTGATGATTAGAAAAGTAACAGTTAAAAACGCCAGAATGTTACCCAAATTCAAAGAAGTTCACCCAGATTGTATAATAAGTAATTCTCAATTTTCTGACCAATACAATAACATTATTATGGAAGCAATGGGTGGATTGGGAGAGAATGAGGTTGAAAAAGAAGAGAAAATAATCAAAAAGGTATCCAAAGAAGTAATGGTTGGAAGAGATTTTCTTTAAGTTGTTTTGAAATATTATTTATTTCAATATTTAAACAACCAATGATTTTCAATACTTTTCATACTCTTGTTTTTCAGTGTCCCGACCCAAAATATATTTTTCATTTTGTTACCACAAAATATTGATAATTTACATAAATTATTTTTATGTAAATTACTATTTACAGTTTTTCAACTTACATTTACGAGTGGACGGTTGTCGTGTATAATTTTTAGTATCTTTTATTCCGTATGTTCTTTTTGTTTCTCGTTTTTTCCCGCCACTTTGTCCAGGAAGTTGCTTATTGGTTAACCATTCTGTTGGAACAGGTTTTCCTAGTTCGGAACGTGCATAAGCATCTGCGTTTGCCAATGCTTTTTTAGATTCATCGCTAATATTGGGTGAACTCATTGAATACATTGAAAATCCAACTATACCAACTAATGTGGTTGCTCCAACAATAATAAAAATTGAGCTCATTATATTATAATAATAAAAAATAATAAAAAATAATAAAAAAAATAATAGCAGATAATAATGCGACACTGATTCCCGATTTGAAGGCAAATGACCCAGACTGCGTCAAAAATTTTCCGACCTTTTCTCACCAATATAATAAGCTGATAATATAATCGATGGTCGGAATAGGATACAACGATGTCGAAAAATGATGTAAATAAGTCGTAAAATTGCAAAAGAAGTCTCCATCTAAAAATAACGATTTATAATGGTGTGAAATAATTGTATCCTATACAATTTGAAGTCTAATTTTCTTTTTAAATCTCTCCTCGTTAACAAATAAGAATAGTTTAAACTTTTTACAAACATAATTGTCGAAGTCGTTGCTCAGCGTTATTCTGGAAGACATTTTCAATTCTGGGATGTAGACGACGAACTGATAAAGCCCGTCGCTCCGTTTCATTTTGTCGAATAAATATCCGTCGTAATGTTTCTCCATCGCAGTTTTATTGGTGTAGCATAAATTTAATAGGGTGCTGTCGGTTTGTATTTTTCTAATGGAACGCATGGACGAATTAATAAACGCAATCTCCCCCACCCATTTATCGTAAAATGCTTCTGATTTGTCCGACAATTCCGTAATAGCATATAATTGTTGAAACTTAATGATGTTCAACAAATCCACCAACCGGCGGATGGGACTGGTGATATGAACGTAAGCGTCTACGTTAAGTAGGTTGTGACGTGTATTGTTTCCGATGGACGCACCATCTATATACTGCCCCGAAACGCTGTTCCAAATTTTGATATATTTTTGTACTTCTTCTGGAACAACATCGGGAACAACATCGTTCGCAGTCGTTGTCCCCGCCTTCAAAATGGTAGAACGAAAGATGCCGGTTTCGTGTTTAATAAATACCATCGCGCAATTATAATTCATCAATATCATTAAATAACATACAAGTTCGGTGCTGGTTCTAACGTCGGCAACATACGGATTATCTATGGATAATTTTTGCGTCAAGTTTAGCAAAACTGGATATGTTGGGTCGGCAATCAACGCACGCTCTTCGTAGCAATAATTTTTAAAAACATTGATGAAACAGTTGCTGAACTTGATGTCAATTATTTTGTCTTTTTGTATGAACAAATCCATGACGAATGCTATTCTCGTAGTATTTTCCTGTAAACTGCACAAACAATCCGACAAAATGGTAGGCAACATAGGTCTCTTTTTATCTGGCAAGTAAATGGTAGATATTCTTCTGGAAAAGGATTCCCACAGATTAAGCGAGTCCATCCATATGGTCACATTTGAAATGTATATACTGAGTTGTTGAATGTTATTTTCGAGTTTAACGACGCTAAATCCGTCGTCGAAATCGGTGCTTTTTGGCGGGTCAATCGTAATAATATGCCAGCATTTTTGGTCGGTTCTGTCTTGAATATTTGGGTGTTTTGATTTAATCATGCTAATCAAGTCGTCGTGCGACGTGTTTCCGATTGCTTTAAAGGCGTCCTTTTGAAATTTTTGTATGGGTACGTTTAACGTTTTGCAGTATAACTGGTATTCATAGTAATTTTCGATTACATCAACGGTGCCGATAACATTATCAAGTTTTGCTCTTGGATGCTTGTCGGTCCATTCATTAAAAGAAATGGTAACATATAAATTTTGGATGACTTTTGAAAACCCGAGTTTTTTAATTTCGTAAGGAACCAAAAACTCGGGTATGCGAATGTCGTCGGGGACACATTTATACAATAATTTTCCGGGGATGGTGCTCTTTTTTGTTTTCCCAACTTTTTGTTGTCTGCCGTATGTTTTATTGTTTGCTAAAATAAGGACGGCTGGAATGGGTGGTCCGCTTCTAATCGAAGAGTGCGACAAACAAACGCGGTTGTCATTATCAACGGTAAACACGTCATTGGAAAACAATTTATTTTCAATAGGATTAATATCTATATCAATCCTATTGAAATTATTCGCGTCAAACACCTCCCACGAGGTGTAATTGCGGTCATTTATGTGAATTTTATAACTTGTCATTTGTATATTTATATAGCGAATAGTCTTTAAACCTTTTATCAACACATTTGAAACATGAACGCACCATAATATATCAATCGTTAATCATTACACCCTTGGTAATTTAAAACGATGTCATCCTATTAGGCAACGTTTAAATTAGGTATTAATTATACGGCATTAACCATCGCTCCTCCTCATCCTCCTCTCATTGTACGACGACGCGAATTACGCGAACGACGTTTATTAGATTTAGGACGAGTATGTTGATTTTTAGATTTGTGGCGACGCGAACGTATTTTTCTGCGTGTTGATTTTGTTGTTCGTTTAGGATTACCGAGAGAAAAGAAGGTTTCAAACATATTATACTATATAGTAACAAATAAATATTTTGTTAGAAAATATATTGTAATTAGTTTGTTCATTCTACTTTATTACTCGTCTCTGTGGTAGCGTTGTCGGTTGATATAGGTTCAACGTTCGGAACTTCCGTTGTGGCCGATTCGTCGTTTAATTCGCGAATGTCTGCCTTTTTAACCATATTTCGTTTAATATTTTGATTTTGTAGTGCGTGCTTTGCGATGTGAGGTAAAATGGCTATATTATTCATATATGTTCTATAATAAAAACAAGTAATGCTTGCATTATTAATGAATTTGATGCTATACCACCAATACGCAGGGACAAAAAGGGTCTTTCCCGGGGTTAGAGTAAATTCCAAACATTTAATTTTATTGAACTCGTTTTCATATTTTTGTTGCGGAGTCCACGGGTTTACGGGAGAATTAAATTCGTAGTTATCATAATCGCTGTTTGGGTATAAGTATTTAATGCTGTGAGGGGGGGTTAGTTTAATTTGAGCGCTTCCTTGCGTTAAAAGGAAATAATTACGGTAATTAATTTCGTACCTAAATGGCGAACACGTATTATTGCTACCAAACATGATGTCGTAATTACAATTAGAAACCATATATGGACGTAAAAAATCGTCGTTTCCCTTAATGTGTTTGGTCGTACACGTTTCTTCCAAGAAATCCCCGTTTTTTTCAGAAAAATAGGCGCCTTCCTTATCTTCGTTGAATAATTTAACTGCCTCATTCAACGTAAGAGGAACATATAATTCGTCGACAGTTCCAAATTCTGTTGTATTTCTAATATTAACTTCAAAAACTGGATATTTATTAGATAGGTTAGTTTTATTAGATGTCTCTATTATTTGGTCGCACTCAAAATCAAACACCACTGGTTGGCGTATGTCGCAAATTTCTTCCAATCGTTCTTTGGACGGTTGGTCAACCTCGTATATTTCTAAATCTTCGCTTGTTTTTAAATGGAATTGAACGTGCAAATAAATGAATACTACTAAACAAAATATAAATAGCCCTATTATTATTTTCATTATAAATCTTAAATAAAAATAATAATATTTTTTTCATCTTGAAACGAATGTGTTATTTTTACATACACAAAAAATAAATAGAAACATTTGTAAGAAATATCACAACTTTATAAATTTAAATACCTTCTTTTTCAAATCGGATATTGTTATCGTAGCAATAAGTTTCAAAGAATTCAATTCCTTTGTAAGGATATTTTTTATTATAACGAATAATGATATGTTTTATACTGTGATTATATTTTTTTAATATTACCGGAATACTCGGCATTCCAATATTATTTGTTGAAAGCAATAATTTTAATTTTTCTAAACGGGGCAAACTCGTTAGAAATTCAACAGAGTTTATATTGTCCACAGATATAGTTAGATATTTCAACGATTTACTTTCAATCATATCTATATCTATCTGTGTTAAAGTTTGTATAGTTAAGGTTTCTAAATTTTGTAAATATTTAATTCGTTCAATATTATGATTATATGGTTTTGAATAATGTGGTGATTTCTGCTCAATGATAAAATTGTCTATTTCTTTTACATTCAAATTTACAAATCTTGGAGGATGAAACGGTTCGTGTGAATTATATCGATTACCGTGATGTATGCATATTTGTGAATAAGATAATATTTTATTCATATCTATTATTTCTTTATTTTTTATTATTATATTTTCTTCAAGTGATTTTACCTTATCTAGACATTGACTTACACTAACATACAACGTTGATAATGTGTCATTTTGTTTTTGAATTGTTTCTTCAAGAGTGTTACATTTATCTGTTATTTGTTTTATTCTTTTATTTGTTTTATTTATTTTATCATCCATATTGATATTTTCTTGTTCTAATGAGAATTCAAAATTTATTTTGACTAAACCACCAATTAGCACGTCAAATTTAATAATCAACTTATTTTGAATAACGAATATATTTACAATGTAATCATTATCGGTTATTGACAAACATTTTGTAATAATAGCATAAGCATCTTTTGGTTGTATATTTGATAATAATTTTTCTAAATCAATTCCAGCAAGTGTATGATATTCATAATCATTAAGTGTGTCCTTCACCGTAATGTAGCATTCATTAAATTCAAAACTAAATTCAGTAATAATTGTATATGTTTCATTATGAGTGAATGTATTTTTCATTTTGTTTATTGTTTATTCTAAAAAATACTGGAATAAACAATTCAATTTTATTTTTGATTTGTTGAAATCAAGCATTATTTAGAAACTCCTTTTCAATTTCATTTTTCAAGTCAAGTTGTTGGAATTTATCATCAACCTCAACATTGTCTTCAGGTTTGGCGGAATCATCGTCAACCACTTCTTCGGAAGGTTCTGAATGTTCGGGTTCAACCGCATCAACAACTGCTACAACATCATTATTTGTTGTAGCAATCTGTTGTTCTAAATCGGCAATTGCACATTCATAATCGGCAAACTTTGCGTTTGTTTCCGCAACAAATGTGTCGTATTTTTGAATAAGTGACTTAACCAACTTTGACGACTCTGCCATTCCTGTTGAAAGAGCATTAACGCGTTCTGTATCCTGTTTATTTTTTTCAAGTTCGTTAATTCTCTCTATCAAACTTAAAAAAACACTATTATCAACAATTTTAGAATTGACAGGAAGATTTGAACCATCTAAACCATCTCCGTCGGAGTTGTTTTCTTTATCAATAACCCATTGCTCAAGGTGTCCTAGGCGCAACGTGATTAATCCAACCGCATCAGAAACACTTAATCGTTTGAATGGTTGAGTTCCTTTAGATGCGTCGTGTTGTTGTTGTTGTTGTTGTTGTTGTTGTTGTTGTTGTTGTTGTTGTTGTTGTTGTTGTTGTTGTTTGTAATTAATCTGTCGTCCATTTTGAGGAGGAGGTTGGTTATTGAATGCGGCAGATGACCCGATAGATGTTACCGGTCTGTTACCAGACATTCGTTGCGGAGTTTCGCTGGTTCTTTTAGCTCTTGCAGACGCGAGTGATCGGGAACTCATAATACTAAATGTTGATAGATTGTTTCTAAATAATTAACGCAGCAATATAATTAATTTTACAACCGTATGGATAATTTTAGGCAACCATTTTATATTTGATGGATTCGTGACTCTTGTAATTATGTAGTTCAAAGTCTTCAAATACGTAATCGTTAATATTCTCTCTTACTTGTTTAATAGACACCGTAGGGAACTCGAATGGTTTACGTTCCGACTGAATTTTTGCGTTTTCAAAATGGTCTTCGTAAATATGACAATTTCCCTTAAAATAGACAAACTCGTATGCTTCCAGTCCGCAATGGACCGCTATTAAATGGGTGAGAAAACTATAAGACGCAATATTAAACGGTGTTCCGCAACATTCGTCGTTGGAGCGCTGGGTCATCGCACACGATAATTTATTTCCGTCGTGGACGTTAAATTGGCATAAAATATGACATGGTGGGAGTGCCATTTCATTTAACTGGCACGGGTTCCACGCTGTCATAATTAATCTGCGACTGTTTCTGGTTTCTGGATTTTTAAGGGTCTCGATGATTTGTTGTAGTTGGTCAGGACCGTCGTTCGGTCCATATTCTTTGTTTCGGTCCCATTTAGCATTAAAATGTCGCCATTGGTGTCCGTAAATAGGACCGAGTTCTCCTTCCTCGTAATGACCGAGACCACGTGATTGTAGGTATTCTTTTTCGGCGTTGGCGTCCCATATATGGACGTTTTGGTCTTTTAGTATATTATTGCTGGTTTTGCCGGAAATGAACCACAATAGTTCTTTAACGCACGTTTTCCAGGCGACCCTTTTAGTAGTTAAAATGGGGATTTTATTGTTCCTCAAAGAAAACCGCATCATGTTTCCAAAAATGCTTTTTGTTTTCCCATTGCGTCCTTCTTCATAAAAGCCGTCTTCCAATATATGTTTAATAAGCGTCAAGTATTGGTCTTCTTCTTTATTGGCGACCACGAAATCAACGTCGTTTAGTTCAAACGCCCAATGTCTGCTGTATTCTTCAATATTATGTTCCGTCATAATATAATATTTAGAATGTTTTTAAATTTAAATAATAATGATATTATGGGTTTTAGATATATTAATTTCTAATTATAAAACATATGGATGATTCTACCGAAAAAAATAAAAACTTTTTCAAACACGTTTTCAATTTTGACGACGACTCGAAAAGCGAAATATTAAACATAATCCAATACGCATTATTATCAGTTATACCTATTGTCACCTTGAATAAAACCATAAAAAAATATGTTCCTGAAGCGGACGACAAAAAGGGAAACGTTGAAATAACTGCCGAAATCTTAATTCAGGTAATCGTAACCTTTATGGGGTTGTTGCTAATTCACCGAATGATTACATTTATTCCGACATATAGCGAAGAAAAATACCCGGATTTTCACATAATCTATATTATTTTAGGAGTATTGATGATATTAATTAGTTTGCAGACTAAATTGGGAGAAAAAATCAACATTTTATTTGACCGATTAAACGAATTCTGGAACGGTAAACCACAAGTTCCTGTAAAAAAACATAATGTAAAAGTTTCACAACCCATAACAGGTCAGCAACAACAACAACAAATTAATTCAATAACATCGCAACCTAATTATGCGGTTGGAACGGCGATAAGTTCGCTCCCAACAAACGAAGAACAATATGGAGGGGAAAATTCGATGCAACCTCAACAATTGCCCAACTATAATGAGATGTATAGGAAAGACAACAATCCGTTGGTTGATGCGGGTGGTCCCGGAAGTGGTAGTCAAGAGCCGTTTGCGGCTAACGAGGCTTTGGGAGGAGGTGGGTTTGGCAGTTCTTGGTAAGAAAAAAGTTTGTGTGATATAATATAATATAAATTGAAATATTAAATATAAGATGTGTATTTAATATTAATATGAACTGTAACAAATTATTAAAAGCGTTGGACGACGAATCGAATGATGTTTTGCTGAACTTTACCACGGAAAAAATAATAGAAATGAATTTAAAGATTTTAAATGAGTTGGCTCTCACGAAAAAAGAGACGGACGACATGATGCGAAAATTGCGTGACTATATATATGTTGACGAAATGAATGACTTGAAATACGGTTCTTATATTCGGTGGATACCGATAGAAGACCCCGAAAACATAAATTTAACCAAAGGTGCGTTGTTTTGCGAAGTAAAAATAACAGACGAGGGTGTATTTTGTGTATGTAAAAATTATGGGTTTGGAAATAGGTACTTTCAAATATCACTCGACAAAAACCTGATTTTTCAAAAACTAAAGGACCAAGAATTGGTATTGATAAATGCGTTGGATAGTTTGGTTGTTTAAATATAATTATAATTATATTGAATATTTAATATTTTATAATTTATATATGACAAAAAGTCGAAAGTATCAAAGGTATAGCAAAAAGGGTAAAAAGAGAATTACAAAACGCCGAAGAAAAACAATAAAATCACGCCGAAGAAAACAACACGGAGGAAGTCAAGAACTTATTGACGCGGTGAAGAATGATAACGTAGAAGTAAAACATGTCAAGGAACTGTTGGCGAATTCGGACACCGATGTCAACTTGGAGGACAGCGATAAAAGAACTGCCTTATACTTGGCTGCGGTGAGGGGTCGCACAGACGTAGTGAAGGTTATTTTGGAACACGGTGCGAATCCTAACCTAGCGGACAAGTATGGACGAACTGCCCTGCACGCGGCTGCGAGAGAGGGGGACGTAAATATGGTAAGGGAACTATTGAAACACGGTGCCAACCCTAAAAAGAAGGACGAAGATAACAAAACCGCATACGACACCGCTAAGTATTATGACTATGAAGATGAACCAAACGCTACAATAGTAACATTCGATAATTTCGAAAAAGAAGAAAAGCAACAACAGAAGGATGTCAAAAATTTACAGGCGGCGAATAAAGAGGCGATTAAACAATCCGAAGAAGAATACAAACAAGGTAAAATTTTAGACCCCAAAACAAAGGTTTTGGGTAATAAAGACTTGACAGGCGTAATGTCTGGATATTTGGGAAAAAATAGGTTCGAAGAATAATAGGTTCGAATTATTGACATATCAAATGATAAGGACCACAATGGTTTCCTCCACCAAGGGTGCCATAAAACGATAAAACATAAACGATAAAACATAAACGATAAAACATAAATGATAAATCATAATTCATAATATAACTTTTTAATTTTGTTAATTGTTGTTTTCTCAGCATATATTAGTATGAAAATAGTTGTTTTTGATTTAGACGAAACGCTTGGATATTTCACTCAATTTGGAATATTTTGGGATAGTTTGGTTAAATACTGTAAACACAAAAATAAACAACCAATAAATAACGAATGTTTTAACGAAATATTAGATTTATATCCCGAATTTTTAAGACCAAACATAATAAACATTTTGAATTATTTAAAAGGTAAAAAAAAATCAAAGTGCTGTCATAAGATGATGATATACACCAATAATAATGGCCAGAATAAATGGGCAGAACAATTAATCAACTATTTTGAAGATAAAATTAATTACAAGTTAATAAACCAAATCATAACGGCGTTTAAAATAAATGGAAAAAGGATAGAAATGTGTAGAACTACACACCAAAAAACACACGACGACCTTTTACGGTGTACAAAAATTCCACAAAACGCTGATATTTGTTTTTTAGACGACGCCCCTCATCCTAAAATGGTCCACGAACGTGTATATTATATAAATGTTAAACCTTATTATTGTGATTTAATGTTTGGTGAAATGGTGGAAAGGTTTAGTCATAGTGATGTTGGAAGGTATATAATAAAAGATGATGAAATTAAAGAATTTAACGAAACTATATTGAAAAACATTAAATTGTATAATTATGTATGTAAAAGTAAAACATGTGAAGACTGTGAACGAGATGAAAACGTAGGAGAAGAAATAATTCCCCATTTAAGGTATTTTTTTGGTATAAAACGATACGAGACAAGAAGAATGACACGTAGTCATACAAAAAACAAAACAAGAAAAAGATAAAATTATACATCAAATGGTTATAGAGTATCAAATAATTTAGGGAAGGTTGCATTCGTCCATTTTTTTAATTTTTCCTGGTAATTTACAATATAATTATTTAGAGCAGTGGTGGTAAGAATGAACGTTCCCGCATAGAACGCAATTTTCCTATCTAAATTTGTAAATTCGTAAGTGGAACGAAGAGGGTTAAACCGCCACATTAAAAATAAACAAATATATATTCGGATGTAATAATAAATGTCATCTAGATATTCTTTCGCTTTTATAGAGGTTCCGAGAGAAGTCGAAATTATTAGAATATATGAAATACCCACAATTATGTCAAAAAAATTTTCTTGAAAACGGTGTATGTCTTGTTTATTCATAATATATTAAAATATATTAATTAATATATTAATTTCATTATATCAAAACGATAGACGAACAAAAATAATAAGTGTTTGATAAAAATGTTTACAAAGTTGAGTTATTTATTTAGTCGTGTATGCTAAAAATATGAATACCTAAACTAATAAATCAATAGTAAGAATTTCATTAGTACATAATTACAAAAGTAACTAGTAAACAAAAACGAATAAAAAATAATTAGTTACAAACAAATACTAATTATGTGCTACAATCTCTACTCTATTCTATTCTATTCTATTCTACTATATCAACGAACGACAACCAGAAAAGGACAATCAGAGAACGCATTCTCACCGATTATTGTCGCGCTATTTGGGATGACAACGGAAGTCATCGAATAACATCTATGGAACGCACCATCCTCTATGAACGTCACGCTATTTGGAATGACAACGGACGACAACAAAGAACAACCACAGAACGCATCCATCCCGATGCTTGTCACGCTATTTGGAATGACAACGGACGACAACTTAAAACAACCATAGAAGACACAAGGACCGATTCTTGTCACCTCATAAGTGTTTCCATCATTAGACACAGACGAAGGCAAGACTACCTCACCATAAACATTTTGGTCCATACATCTGACGACTTCTGCCTTGTTGTCGTCGAGGAAATACATAATTCCATTAGATATAAAGGTTGACATATTGGTAATGTAATTATTGATTCTAAATACGTGTCTTTTCTAGGACGAATTTGATTTCATTTTTTTATTACTTAATTAAATTAATTAATAAAGTTTTAATTGGACGTGTGGCAGTTAGACAATAAATAAATTGAAATGTATTTAGTATATATTGAAATAATAATATGTAATATATATAGATATGAACACTTCAACTAATAAATCGCAAGAATGTGTGTCAACCATTCAAAAACAAACCAACCAACGAATATACGATAGAAACATTCCAAGTTCGGTTCTTCAACCCTACATAAATGTCCGGCCCGTAATGACAAAATACTCTTATTTTCCGATTGTGGACCCCCGAAAGAAAATAGATGTGCCGATGAAGCAAGTGCCTACATATAACGTAAACAAGACGTTTAATCCAGGTAATGATATGGCTCCTTGGTCTGGGTTTTCGTCGAATATCAATTTAGAATCCGAACTTAGAAACCAGGTATATGCGCTTCAAAAATGTAGTCAATCGGTATATGTTCCAAACAGCACGAGTGATTTGTACGATTATACATTCAAGTCGGTTAAACAACCGAGTCCGCACGATTTATTGTTTCAAACCGACAGTTTTGGTCCCTTTAACCCAAACCCGAATGCTGACGTAATAGGCAGTGGAATTTTTAATAATAGTACTAGATGTCAAGTGAAAGATTTAACCAAACAATCTCACTGAACTCATTAGTAAACTAATTATATTGTATATTTAAAAATATATACAATATATAGTATGAGGACTCGGAGAGAGAGAAAACACAAATATTTAGATGCGACAAAAATTAAGAATTCGTTGAATATACCTCGTTCGTTAAAAATGAAAAAACGAAAAGGGGGTGCTAAACGAACGAGCGATGCTAAACGAACGAAGAGCGCCTCCAAATATAATAACACAAAATCCAATCGTGTCCCCAAAAAACATAATAATACAATAAAATTGGAAAAGGTTAATTGTAGTCCAAAAGATAAACACGAAATAAACGAGTTTTCGTGTTATACGAACAAATCGTTGTATAAATTGAGAGGGTTGTGGAACGACCGTCATCCAGACGCAAAAATTATGACAAATTCAGCAAAGGAAATACATCGCCAAATAAGTGAGAAGTTAAGCGGGACGTGCAATAAAGAGTCATGTTGGATAAAGCAATACGGAGATTTTGGAAAAATTAAAAAAGAAATGATTGACGAAACCTTTGCTCCAGTTTCGCCGAAAGAATGGAAGAAAAATCCAAACGAATGGCTGTCAAGCGTTGACATTATGGACGTAATGAAACAATACGAACGTGCGTATAAATGTTTTGATTTCATCGGTCCAAGTCCTATAGATTTCGACACGAGGATGTTATATGGGGAATGTGTCTGGGACGAGTTATGTAATTTTAGTTTAAAAGACCAGCTAAAACGAAATAAAACAAAAATAGGCATAATATTTAATACTGACCCCCATGACAAGGGGGGAGAGCATTGGATATCGTTGTTCATCAATATTAAGAAGGGTCAAATTTTGTTTTTTGACAGCACCGGAGATATTATGCCTCCTCAAGTAAGAGTATTAATAAATCGAATTAAGGAACAAGGAATGCAATTAGAAGATAAAATAAATTTTAAGATAGACGACACCAAGGGGGTAGAACATCAGCGCGGAAATACCGAATGTGGTATATATTCGTTGTATTTTATCATACATATGTTGAAGGATAAAACGAGTGAGCATTATTTAAAAACGCACATAATAAGCGACGATGCCGTAAATAAATTTAGGAAGATTTATTTTAACGAGTCGCTATGAATTCGCATTTTAGCGTCTTTTTCTTCGGTATGTTCTTCTTCTTCTTCTTCTTGATTTTCTTCGTGATCGTTTTCCTCCATTATTGTCAATCGTGACATCAAGTGCTCCATTAGTGCATCATTTTGTTCTTATAATACTATAATAATAATGTATAATGCCTAAATATTATACACCTTTGAACATTTAAAATGCCGATTAATTTTTTACTAACGAAATAAATTTAATTGTTTTTTCTCCATAAGTATTAATTATAATATTTTTAATCATAGATTCATCAAAGTCTTTATCATTATAAACAAATGTAATTTCATTTGAATTTTTACAATAATTTTTAAAATTTAATATTCTAGATGAATATCTTTTTCGAAATTCTTTAAAATTATTCCGAGTATAAAATTCATCATCATTTTTCCCTTCTTTAAATAAATGAGAATGTCCCGCTCCCTCGTGATTGAAAATAATACCATTTTTATTAGTAATACATGTTAATCCTTTTCCAGCGGATTTCCTGTCACCGGCTCCATTACCCCATGTAATAATTTTTAAATCATCAAAAAAAATATTAAAATTAGATTCGAGTGTTTTACATAATGCCTTAAATGATGTTATACACAGGTCAAATGGACAACTATTGTATCCATTTTTTTTAGTTAAATTAAAATGTTCTTTTAAATAAATTCTTGGATTACAATTTTTTCCTAGAGATATTTTTATATTATTCATTATATATATATATTTTTAAAATCCGGCATTTTAAATGTCTAAATATTATAAAACAAAAACAAAAACAAAAACAAAAACAAAAACAAAAACGAAAAACATATAAACATATAATTTTATATATTTATATATGAATAATTTTTTAAACAGAGATAACGTAAGCACCATTTGGGACGTGATAAGTGACGAGGTTAATATTAAAAAATTTACGCCAGATTTTCAGGAAAAAATTGCGTCTGTATTTTCGTCGAATATAAAGGGATTTTATGAAACGGAAAAGGTGAAGACGGATAGTTTGGTTCAGTTGAATAAAAAATACATTATGTTATTGATTAATTATATTAAAACAAATTATCAAGAAAACAAACCGAAGCAAATTAAAATTTTGAACGACCCGCCCATAAAGGAGTTGATTACTTACGAAGAAATACACGACGACAAGAAATCCAAATTTGAACGCGATTTGAAGTCTCGCGAAGAAGAATTTAGCAGCGCGATGTCGTTAAAGGTTCCAGAAGTGCCGACATTTACTGACGACTCCAAGGACAACGAACCGATAAAGGAAATGGATAAGTTGTTAAAAGAAATGACAAAGAGTCGTAATTACGACATCGAACAAATAACCTCGCAACATCAAACGAATGCGACCGACTGGCTGAGTTCGCAAAAAACGTCATTAAAAAATGAAAAAATAGTTTTAACGGAGAATTCATTAACGTATGATAAGCCATTTTCAACTCCAACGGAAGCAATGTCGCCGACAAAAAAGAATGTTACTTGGGACGACGACGATGGGTCGTCGACTTTAATTACTCCTTCATACACGGACCCAGAACCACGAACACCGCAAGATCTATACCAAGGGTCACGACAAGAACCAGATCCAGAAGAAATCAATATATTAAGTCGGTTTAAAAAAATAGTCCCTGACACGACGAATGGGTTGAAAAATATGATTGACATTAACGACGCACGCCTAACCAATTTAGAAGACGAACTTAAAAGCATCCGACAAAAAATAGACGATGTTCTGGAAAGGTTGAGTGCATCAAACAAATAATCAATTGTAACACCTTTTATCATTTAAAACTCAGATTAAAGGTGTAAAACACCAATTTAATTTATATTTAATATATTTATTATATATAAATAATGAAATTTGCTTTTTGTTTTTTAACATATAGAAATATATTACATCCAACAGAATGGTCGCCTTATTTTCAAAATAATAATATATACATACACCCAAAACAACGCGAATATATTAGCGACGAATATCGTTCTTTTGTTATACCAAATATAATAAATACGTCCTGGGGCGATCGTTCAATTGTTGATGCAACTGTCTTATTGTTGGAACAGGCTATGACCGATAACGACAATCAATGGTTTATTCTTTGTTCCGAAGATAGTTGTCCTCTTAAACCATATTCAGAGTTTTTGAATTTTTTTGAAAAACAAACAACGTCTATTTTTAATGTTATGGATAACAGCAAAAATTAAACATCTCAATGGTGGGCTCTTTGTAGGGCAGACGTTGAACTTTTATTAAAAAATAAATCAAGGTTTTCAAATATATTTGAGAATATTAATAAAAGATACCGAAAACAAGCAGTAGACGAATTATTTTTTTTAAATGCTCTTAAACAATTTAAATCAAATTATCTATTTAAAAATGGTTGTGTTCATTATGTTAAATGGTTTGCTGAATGGACATCAAAACATCCTACAGCATTTAATAGATTGTTAGAAGACGATGTACATAATATAAATACTAATTCTTGTTGGTTTATTCGTAAAACTTTTTCTACATTTGAAAATAAATTAATTGATAAAAAACCAAATTGTATTATTATGTGCGTAGGTTCTGAAAGTACAGGTACATATGATAATTTTTTTGACTATTTTTCAGATAGAGCAAATATATTTTTATTGGTTATGGACCCAACTAAATTAATTGAACAATCCGTACTTAGAGAGAAGAGTGAGCAAACCTTTTATGTTGTTTGGAATATGGTCGATAAAGCAATGGAAGTTTTATATAATAAATTTTCTTCAACGTATGATTCCGTAATTATATTGAAAGAAAGGTATAATTATTCTGAAATAATATATCCAACAGATACAACAAACTCAATAGACTTTTTAAAATCTTATGGAGAAATATATTCATTACCAAGAACTAATTTACCTGCGCCCGCAACGCAAATATTACCTTTATCCCAGTCAATTCCACCAACAAAAAAAATTCCATTACGCGAATATAATAGAAATTATAAAATAGCGTTTCTTTTTTTAGTTATTGAAGACATTAATTATCCAGATATATGGAGTGATTATTTTAATAGAAACGGTCATAATATTAACATTTATTGTCATGCGAAATATCCTGGAAAAACTAAAACTGAATGGCTACGTAGAAATATGGTAACAAATATTCGGCCTACGTCGTGGGGTAATATAGTTGACGCATATTTTAGTTTATTTGATGCGGCCGTTCAAAACAGAGATAATATGCGGTTTATTACAATAAGCGAAAGTTGTTTACCTATATATTCATTAAACGCATTTTTTAATATGTTAGATGTAGATGATTACAGAACTTCATACGTACATTTTATGAAACCAACACCATATGATATATCTGCACGTATTCAAAATCAACGAGGTTACGAGCGTTTTGGAGAATTTACTAAACATTATGCGCGATTTTGTTTATCAAGATATCATTTACATAAATTACTAAATTGTAATCCAAATGATATACAATTCTTTACACCATTAGACATTTAAAACGCCGATTATTATTGAAGTTCCATATAATTTTCATTTTTTAAAAAATTATTATACTGCTCTTCTGTGAAAAAATTATAATTAAGTAAATTACATAATATTTTTACTATTTCTAAAAATAAAAATGTTTTAGGATGACAACAAGATAGCATTAAATTAGTATTCTTAAAATTATATAATATATTTGAAACTTTTATATCTACATTATTTTCATTTTCACGATTTATTAAATTTTTTATAGAATTCGAAAAATCATTATAAATTAGATAAATAGATGGAATTTTAATTAATTTACAACTATTATTCGTTAGTTCACGTAATGTATTTGTATTAGAAAATAATGATTTATTTACATCTATATTTTGATATATTATAATATCACTATCTTTAATTGTTTGAATTGAATTATCATAATCTATTATTTTATTTTTACATTTCACACTCCAATTACCTAAAAATTGTTTAAAATCTTCACCATATAAAACCCAACAAATGTTATTATCTTTACTCAATAGTTGTTGAAAATAATAACATAATGATACAATTTGACAATTACCTATAAATGTTATATTCATACTTACCTTATACTAATATAATTAAAAACACATATGAACGACCAGAAAAAAATAAAACAAGAAAACATAAATTAAAGAATTATAAGGAGTAAAATAATCGGCGTTTTAAATGTCTAATGGTGTAAAAAGATGCACGTTGGCGATGAGTTTTTCTTAACATTAATACACGCAAGAGGCGGCAACGATTTTATAAAACAATCAACTATAACATATGATAATTGGGAAGATGTCAAAAAAGAAGCAAATTCTATTAAAAATAAAATAGATAGAATTAAGATAGAATATGAACATCTGTCTAAACAAGAATACGACAATGCCAAACGTGAAGTTGACCAACTTACGACTACAATGAATAATTTAAGAAAAAATCCGAAAACATATTATGAAATAACCAATTATGATGTCAATAGAGCATTTAATAGTGGTGCTTTTTTTTGGCGTAAATTTCCTTCACATCCAATATTAAGAGAAATATATAAATATTATAATAGAGACGGAACTTTATTTATTCCCCGCGGAAGATATGGTGGAAAAACACGAAAACGTTTATTGAAGAAAGGTGTTTCAAAGTCGAGAAAAAGTAAAACCATAAAGAGTAAAACCAGAAAACCCAGAAAAACTCAATATAAACGAAAATTATAATTATCAAAATCAACTGTAATACAATCTACCAACCCTAATCCACCCATTTCACGACTTTATCTCCATTTTCTTGTTGTTCGTAGCTCCCAACCTTTAAGGGTTGAATACTTGGGTCCTTCATTGCGTTTTCATAAATGGTTTTGTCGTATAAATCTAGAACATTTGGGCTGACTCGTCTATACACATATTCTGTCCCGTTAATATTTATTGATTTCCCAGTCCATTGGACCGCTATTTTATTTGCCTTTATTCCTGCGTCGTTTTGTTGGTCGGTGTAATCTGGAACGTATGACATTTTGTTGTTTGCTGGGTCTCCAAAGTTCATACACTTGCCGTTGGAGTAAATATAACAGTCAAACGCAGACTCTTTAATTGCGTCGGTAAGTTGAGACGTTAGTTTTGCTTTAATTTCGGATATTTCAAAGAGGTATTGGTCGCTGGTAATGGCAACGCGGGGAATAGACTTGCTGAGGTCTCCGCGTTTAAGTTCGATGGCCTCGTCGGATTTTAGTTGAGATTCCGAAAAGGTCATAATATAAACAAACACTTCTACTGTTTGAAACTGAAGAGGCAACTCTTTATGGCTACAAATGCGTCGTGCGCGTCCGATGACTTGTTCTGACCGTACAGGATGCCAATATGGTTCCATAATATGAACGTATCTAGTATTTTTTAAATTAATGCCTTCAGACCCAGACGAGGTAATCATGAAGACCTTAATTGCCTCCCCCATATTATTGTTTTTGTATTTTGCGTTTAAATCAACTGAAATACTGTCTGGTATTTGGTCCCATTCGCCGTTATAAATATGACGAATTATCTCTTTTTCTTCGCTGGTTTCTGTGCCGGTATACAAAGCATAAGTAGGTTTGCCTAGATCTGCGTCGTTGATGTCGACGACCCAAACATTTGCGTGGTTCTTTTTAATTTTAAATCTGGCAAACCCGTTTTTCTCGAGAACCAAACCAAATATCCCGATTCCTTCGGCAGTTCTAAACTGACTGTATACTAAATGAAGACCTAAATGTTCTTTGTCGGTTATATTTTCCAACATATGTAAGAATTTTGGACTGTATGTTTGTAGTGCTTCTGTGGTTAAAAAGTCGTTGGAATTTTTTGCGATGTTGTCAATTGCTTGGGTGAGCTGCTCTTTGTAAGTAATTCCTCCGATTTCATCCAACACCTGGTCGCCCTCCACCTCGCCCTCTCTATCGTCTTCTGCTCCTTGCTGATATGCGACCTTGGTTCCTTCTTTAAGTATCTTATTAATATTATTTGTTTCGCCTTCGTCCTTGCTTTTTTCTTCGTCTTTTTCCTTGTCTTTATCTTTATCTTTATCTTTTTTGTTAATAATCGGGATGGGTCTTTCGGGCATGACAAAATTGCAAAATAATCTGGAAAAAATGCGATAAGTGGAAGATTGCTCCTTAAATAGGTCGTCTCCGGGAGCAGGTTTCTTCTTTTTCTTTTCGAATTCTCGTTCTTTTTTGCGCGCGCTTTCGTAAATTCTAAATTGAGTATCGCTCATAGGAATACGAATGATGTGATAATCTTCGCCGATTTTTTTGTTGTATCTTGGGAGCAAACTTTCTTGTGCGCTTTTAAAATAAGAAGAAAGACCGATTATGCGTCTTTTTAGTGCGTCCAAATTATTAAGCGTATTGTCGTTATAATTTATATACCGATTTTGAAACTCATCAAGACTATCCGGAAGTGCCTTTTTATTAATTACTTTAATGCCTGCAGGAACCACGGTTATGGCGTTTCTGCTTAAAATACGGATAATATTTTTTTCAAAATCCTCGTCCGATATGTATTCGTTATCAATACCCAATTCACCTGAACTTTTTTTGGCGACATTAGATACGCCTTGATAACTGCCATCTTTCTTAATTTTATTTTTAAATCCAAATGGATTTCTCGTAATGGTTAATATTTTGCTGGACGGCGAATAATCGAGGTAATCGTGAGATTTGTTCCCGACCAATAGTTGGTTAAGTGTAGCCTTGTCCAATTTATTTTCGGTCCCGACGACCAACGGTATTTTCCATGTTTTGATATACCCGCGTAAAATATTAAAAAGGATAGCAAACTCGTTCGGGTAATTAATGATGGGGGTGCCGGTTAATAAAATAATACGAGCGTTTTTTGCTCTCAACAACATATAATACAGTTTAACTGCCAAACTTATCGGGGTATATTCGCCGAATATATGGGTGTCGGTTTTGTCGCCGTCCTCTTTTTCTTCTTCGCCTCGTTTTTTGTGTTGCCTACTCTCTTCACCGTCGTGTGTTTTCTCTCTTTTTAACTTGTTGACAATACGACTGATTAAATTATGTGCCTCGTCAATTACCACTACACAATTATCAAAAATATTTTTAGTAAATCCTTCGGTGAATTCGCTTAAACGTTTGGCACGCAACCCGTTGTAATTAATGAATGTATATTTTTGAAGTATCATTTCGTTTAATTGTTCTTCCAGCACCTTTTTGTCGGCATCTCCAAGTGCTTCGTAATTGGACGCCTTTTTAACATTAATAAAAAATGCTCCGTTTCGTTTCGCGATGTATTCTTGGGGTAAATTCAACAGGTATGAAATAGTGGCGAGTGTCTCTGGTTGGTCTTTCACAGAAATCCATTCCCAATATTGGTTGCGTTTATAAATAAGGTCCCCACATTTTTTAAGTTCTTCCATGTAGTTGGCCCGCAACGATGCAGGGGTCATTACGACGACACGTTTGGAATCCTTCATGCCTTCGGCAATTGCGATGGACGTGCATGTTTTACCAGAACCGAGACCGTGGTATAAAAGGAGACCGCGATAGGGTGTGTATAAATTTATGTAATCACGAACTATTTTTTGATGAGTAAGTAGAGAGAATTGTGTAGAGGTCTTGCCGATGGTGTCGCAAGAAATGCTTTCCTTATTTTCACTAATTTCTTTTCTGTATGGTTCAAAGAGAGAATTGATGAAATTAACAAAAATCTCTCGGTTGTTCATATAATAATCAGAAACCTTGATTAAAACAGGTGGTGATTTTTTTGGTAGGCGACGACTTAATGGTGTGTCTCCAATCTCCACCAATGTTTCCGGTCCCAATATAGCGACCCCCTTTACGACATTTTTAGTAATGCGTCCTTTTTGTTTGGGGACTTTAATCGCGACGACGGCATCGTGGGTCGCAACCGCATCTTTGTCTTCGTCTCCTTCTGTAATTTTATAAAGGTTTTTATTAGGTTCGTCCTCATCGTGATCGTCATCGTCTTCGTCCTCAATAATGAACAGTTTTTTATCATCTACCTTTTTAAGTTTTTTAACGATTGGTTTAGATTTTATGGTTGGATTACGCATTGTAACGATTGGTGTCGGTTCGGTTGGTTGCTCTATATTTCTCTCTACGTTCTTGTTAACAGACTGAATAGAAACCCTGGACTGTTTGCTTTCTGTTAATCTTTTTAGAAAAGATGCTCTGTCAAAACCGGTGTTTGTTTCGTCGACGATTTTAGTGATTGGACGAGTCTCAATTTCGCTTTCATCGTCTTCTATGACATTATCTTCTATCTCTTTATCTTCTGCGTCTTTATCTTTATCGCCTTCTTCGTCTTTATCTTTATCGCCTTCTTCGTCATCATCGCTTACTTCGCCTTCTTCCTTTTCACTTTCCGGTCGTTTTTGTATAATTGTGGATTTTTTTTGTATTTTTGTTGTTCCGTTGATAATAACAGCAACCTTTTCTCTTTCTTCCACGGTTGGTTTTACCATTAATTTTTGTTTCAACGTCTCTAAATGATTCATTATAATATTTAAATATATAAATTTATATATTTAAATGTAAATTCATTAAATTTAATGTAAATTTATATATTTAATTGTGTAAAACAACGAGTTACTTAAAGTAAAAATTTTAAATTCATTAAATATATCCATACGCTTTCAACGTGTTCGAAATAGCAAAATGCACGACATCAACATTAACCGCATTTCCAAAGTGTTTGTATGCGACTTGGTCCGTTGTATGCATTTGAAAACTGTCAGGAAACGACTGAAGTCTCGCACACTCTCTAGGTGTAATATACCGGCGTTCTTTGGCATAAATGGGTGTTTGCACGATTGCGACAAGTGTTGGGAAATACTTGTTTTTTTTTACTCGTATTCCGGATTGTCGTAGTTGAATAAAATGATTGAAAATGCTCTCATCTGGTTGTTTTTTACCGGTTTGCCATTCCAATTTTCCATAAATTTCCCGCTTTTTTAGCAACCCCATGTTTGAGTCATACCACTCGTCCCATTTTTCCTTGTATTTATTATAAAGTGGTTTGTTTTTTATGATATAATCTTGTTTCCATGCGGCAAGTTGAGAAAATTCGGTGTCTGTGTAAAGCGTGTTAAACTCGTGACACATTATTGTAGGCGATAACGTTTCTCCAACTTCCACGTGCTGAATCATTTGGTCCCACGCGGTTAATACGTTTTCGATTTCTGTTGAAATTTTGTATTTTGCGGTTTTATTAGTGTCTTTTTCCAAAATAGCATCTACATTTATGGGAGTGTTGGGAACATCCATATTAATTATTTTAGATGCGTCATATATATCGTTGCGAATACATACAAAAACCACTCTTTCCCGTTGTTGAGGAACCCCAAATTGATGCGGACTCAATTCATAAATTTGTTCGTCGTTAACCACATATCCTGTTTCGTTGATGCGTTTAATGATGTGTTTCAATACGTTTCCGTTGTCAATCTTTTTAATATGTTTTACATTTTCTAAAAACATGAATTTTGGACGTTTTTCGCGTACAATATTCAATATATATTCAAATAATTGTCCGCGGTCGTCGGACAACCCCTTTTTCTTTCCCGAATTTGAAAAACTTTGGCACGGAAACCCTCCACAAAGAATATCAAAATCTGGAATTGTTTTTACATCAATTTTGGTTATATCTCCCTCCGGTTTTAATCCATAATTTTGTTCGTATATTTCTCTACATTTTGAGTCGATGTCAGATGCGAACACACACGTCGCATTCAATTTCACGAGTGCTTGGTGAAATCCGCCAATTCCACAAAACAAATCGATAAAACGAAGTCCGGACGTCGTTGAAGTAACGATATTAGTTTGCGGTATTGTTTCGGACGCAGACACGTTATCTTGAATGGGAGACAAATTTAATTCGACATTTTCAACAACATCACACGATTTATTATTAGAACCACACGGAGTTTTTCTGTTCAGGTGTCGGGTATAGGAGGACGTTGTCGAAAATTGTTTTTCACACTTATTGCAAATATTTATTGTCATCGTATTTAGTTACACTAATTTATAATATTATATTTAATTTGTTTTTTTATAAGTTTAAGTGTCTCAATTTCAGTTATCATACTTCAAAATTATCAATATAATTAATTGCCTCGTTGCATGATTGTTGTTCTGCCTTACGTTTAATTTTATGTTGTCCGCTCCCCATAAATATGAACGCCTTCCCGTTTGAATTAAAATAATCTTGTATCGCTTTAAAATTTTTAAACTGATCAATATTAACGGCATTTGTGTGTTTAACGTTATAAATTTGCTGTCCCAAACACAAATATACTCCCATTTTAAACCCTAAATCATCGTCTCGTTCAATCTCTAAATAATGTGGCGTGACCTTGAACTCCTTTTGAATTTTAACTTGGAGGATATTTTTATAATTATCGTCGTTTTGAATAAGTTCAACCCAATCGATATGTTTGTCGAATATATTTTCAACAAACTTTTGTGCCATTTGAAACCCAGGCCCAGTGACAAACATGGTATCAAACCAGTTTTCGTCGTCTTTAACAACTATTTTATTAAAATCAAGAAACAACGCCCCAATAAAAGACTCGAACAAACATCCCAACTTTTTAAGGTTGGTTCTAATTTTTTTCTCTTCGGCGTGTTTAGAAATGATAACCCATTTATGTAGTCCCATTTCATAAGCGATTCTGCCGATTGCTTCATTTTTAACGATGGCGATTTTTTTCTCGGTCATAAACCCCTCGTCTGCTTTAGGAAATCGTCTATATAGCAAATATTTGGCGATTAACTCGAGAACCCCATCACCCAAGAATTCAAGACGCTCATTGGACTTGCTACTAAGAGGTAAACAATCTGCCGGTTTTTCAACGATGGTGATGTTTTGTTGGGCGTTTTCGATGTTTGGACGTTTGGTATAAGAACGGTGAACGAATGCTCTCTCATACAAGGCGATATTGTTAACGTTCCCAGGAATTTTATATTTAGTAAGAATAGATTGAACGTCGTTCAATGTAATCTTAATATTAAGAGGATTGAATGGATTAAATATAAGTCCTTCGTCAGTTTTAATAATGTCTCCGTCATTTGAGATTTTAAATTCGTCCGTCATTGTTATAAATATTTAGATATCTTTATATAATTTTGATATAACATTATTGGTCATTAATAAAATGGAATAAAATAAAATAAAATGTTTAGGTAGTATATAATGGTTTTAATGTCAGCAGGTAAAAGCGCGAGAAATCAGGCATCTATTGTTAATAGAACAAATACTTGTGGTGGTATGAAGAAGGCTGGTACTGCTCCCAAAGTAGGTTGGTATTTGTCAAGCAACGTCGGTTTAAAGGGAGCCCCTCAAACGCTTCCCATAAAGTGTGTCGGCAACACAACCGTCCAAACCCAAAGGATCGGTTACCGTGCCACACACAGTGGAACCATGGGTTAAACTGGTGGAAACACAAGTTAAAAAAATCTTTTATGTTTATTGTAAAAAATATATATTATTTAAATGATTTAATAACATTTTATTAAAGCATTTAATTTGAAGGATGCTTATAAAAGTTGATATTCGTGAACAAGATTTGATTCAAAAGTTGGAACACTTAATAAAAACAAATGCGACCTTTAACAAGTTAGAGATGAAGACCGAGGTATTGTCTATTGGAGACATTATTATAAACGATGGGGAAGAAGACAAACTGATTATAGAGAGAAAATCTATTACAGACTTGGTCGCATCCATTAAAGATGGTCGATATGAAGAGCAATCATATAGATTAAATGGAATAAATCACCATAACCATAATATTATTTATATTATAGAGGGAGACGTGAATCGTGTTAAATGTTTTAAATTTAACAATTCTTTACAAAAGCAAACCATTTATTCTGCGATGTTTTCATTAAATTATTATAAAGGGTTTTCGGTTTTGAAAACGATTTCTTTAGAAGAAACGGCAGAGATGATTTGCAATATGGCATACAAAATGAATAAAGAAATAAGTAAAAAATCATATTACCAAGCATTCGTCGCAACAAATACCGAAATAAACGAGCATCAAATAGACAGTTCTGGCAACGTTTGTACCAAAGAAGTCGTTTGTACCAAAGAAGTCGTTTGCACCGTGGAACAAAGTGAAAAAGATTATGTTTGTGTGGTTAAAAAGGTAAAAAAGGAAAATATTACTCCTGATAATATAGGCGAAATAATGTTGTGTCAAATTCCAGGGGTTAGTTCGGTTACCGCACTTGCTATTATGGAGAAGTATAAATCGTTGCCCGTTTTAATTAAAGAGATGGATGAAAACGCCGATTGTTTAAATGACATTAAAACTTCCAATTCTAAAGGTCAATTGAGAAAAATTAATAAAACGAGCATATTAAATGTTGTTAAATTTTTATTAAAAAAATAAAAATATATATTATGAAGACGGAAATGACAAACTTGTTTTTATTTATTGGTATATTCGTTGTATTATATTTGTTTTTCCGTTTTTTCAATTGTAGCACGATTGAAGGAATGACAGACGCTTCTGGAAATGCGGTAACCCCGCCTCCAAATGGGGTTGCTGGAAACGCTGGTTCATATGGGGCCATTATAAAATCGGATACCATAAAAATGCAAGACACTTTTTTAATAACCAAATATAGAACCGAATATGAAACGGTTGTTTTAAATTTAGACGATTTTATAAATAATTTAATGTTAAAGGTTGCGTTGTCAATAGACACGAAAAACCCAGGCGACGGAGTAAAAAAATTAGCGGAAATGAATCAAGCCAAAGTTGCCTTAAACAGCGTAATGAAATTTATTGATGGAACTAAATAATATTTATTTTGATGAGTTATTCAGCGTCAAAATAAATAGTCATTATTAATTATTCTATTTTTATACTGACCTCATTTCCAGAGTAATATCCCTTTTTAACTAAATCTGAAGTGTATGATGCCCCTCCCCAGTTAGAGTCCATCGGGTTCGGACTTTGTTTTGCGGTTTCTTGTTTAATATTCATCTGGTCTAGAGGTGTAGTGGTTCCTACATAATAACTTGATTGGTCGTATGCGGGGTAAGAATTTTTGTTATAAGGAGGATCGTTTCTGGTTGCGTCAACCAATTTTGTTGGGTTGGGGTATGCTGGTTCGCCAACCGGTTCAAGTGCTGAAACTGCTAATAATGGGTCTTGCGATGCTATTCCTATAGGGGTTGCAATAGACGGAGGAAGACCTGCTTGTGGGTCGGAAACACTTGGTCTTGATTTATAAACACGTTCGCCTTGTGCGTCGTATGTTTCTTGTAAATACAATACGGGGCATCTAATGTTTTGACTTTTTTGCCAATCTAAAAATTCTGTATAATCTTCTAAATTGTTAAACTCTATTGGATTTACTCCAGGAACTTGTGCCAACTTTGAATTATATAAATAAAATTTTGAACCTTTTTGTATTAGTAAATTAGGACATCTGGATGGTTTAGAATTGTTATTTTTAAACCCATCGGTGTTGGATGGAGTATTTGTTGCGTAAAAATAAAGTCCAATTAAAAATACCATTATAAATAAAAAGGTAAGAAGTGTCATTATATTATATAATTATTAAAATGTGATGCTTTATTTTCTATTATTATAATAAAATGGTTTATATAACAATTAATAAATACTCACCAAAATTAATAAAAAAAGTAGACGATTCCTTAAAACATAAAAAGACCTTTGTACTGTTTTACATGGAGGGGTGTGGTCCCTGCAACGCAGTGCGCCCAGAATGGAATAAACTTCAAAATGTATTAAATTTGTCGTTTCATCGTCGTAAGGATGTATCTATTGTTGACATAGACCAAAATTATACACGACATCTTAAACATATGAAAAATGATTTACGCGGATTTCCCACAATGAGATTTTATGAAAATAATCAATACGAAAATTACGAAGACAGTCCTATATTGAATAAAGACCGAACCATCGATTCGTTCGTCGAGTGGATTAAATTAAAATTAAACGACAAAAATATAACAAACAACGAGATAAAGGTAAACACACATGGTTCGCAAGGTTTAAAAAGAAAAACGATAAAACATAAAAAACATAAAAAACATACAACAAAGAAAAGAAAACATACAACAAAAAATAGAAGAAAATCAATGAAACAATAATTATTATATAATATTATATATAAGAATGTCTGGATTACCGCGTGTACCAACACACGTTATTACCCCAAACACAAACACAAATTTGTTACCTAGACCCCCTAGTCACTTTCCCGGTGCGAAGGTACCAACCCACAAGGTTGAAATACCACAAAAGACGAAAGAAGAATTACAAAAAGAATATAATATATTATTGTATGAAATTTATTCAATACTTATAACATCTTGTAAAAATACAACTATAAAAAGTATGAACGACAAACTTATTAATTTATCAAACCAAATAAATGCGAAAGGAGGTACACGAAGAAAAAATATTTATAACACAAGAAAAAGAAAAAATAAAAAACGTGTTCATACACGACAAAAAAATAAGACAACACGAAAAGTAAAAAGGACAAAAAGAAGAAGACACAAATAGATTTAATATATTTATATGATTTTGTATTATTAATTTTTTACATAACAAAATTTAAATTCTTTTCTACACATTGGACAAATGTATTTTTTTAACTGGTTAATACAATCTAAACAAGCGTTATGATAACATTCCGTTAAACAATTTGATTGTTCTAAACAGACACAACAATTATCGGTAAATACAATATTATCTTTTTTTATTGTTTTTATTTGCTTATACAATTTATATTCTCCATCAATTATTTTATATGTTAAACCTTTATTTAAACTATCCAACCATTTTATTATTTGATGATTATAAATATCATTTATATCAATACAACTAATGTCAATATCAGGTTTAATTTCATACAACCACTTTGCTACATCTAAATGACCGTTTTTACAACTATTTTTAAACGCAAATTCATAATAAACACTAATGTCAATATCAGGTTTAATTTCATACAACCACTTTGCTACATCTAAATGACCGTTTTCACAAGTAATACTAAACACATAATCATAAAACGCGCAATCATCATCAGCACTAATATCAATATCAGGTTTTATTTCAAGTAACCACTTTGCTACATCTAAATGTCCTTCTTGACAACTATTTACAAACGCATATTCTTGAAGAGCACTAATGTCAATATCGGGTTTGATTTCGTATAACCACTTTGCTATATCTAAATACCCGCTTTCACAACTACGTCTAAACGCAAATTCATCATCAGCACTAATGTTAATTGTGGGTTTTATTTCGTATAACCACTTTGCTACATCTAAATTACCTTCATGACAAGTTATTCTAAACGCACCATCATCATCAGCACTAATGTCAATCGAGTGTTTTATTTCAAGTAACCACTTTGCTACATCTAAATGAAAGTTTTTACAAGTTACTCTAAACGCAAATTCATGATTCGCACTAATGTTAATATTAGGTTTTATTTCAAGTAACCACTTTGCTATATCTAAATGACCTTCTTGACAAGTTACTCTAAATGCGTATTCATCATCAACACTAATGTCAATATCGGGTTTGATTTCGTATAACCACTTTGCTATATCTAAATGTCCTTCTTGACAAGTTACTCTAAATGCGTATTCATCATCAACACTAATGTCAATATCGGGTTTGATTTCGTATAACCACTTTGCTATATCTAAATTACCGTTTTCACAACTACCTATAAATGCATATTCATCATGAGCACTAATGTCAATATCGGGTTTGATTTCGTATAACCACTTTGCTATATCTAAATTACCGTTTTCACAACTATATCTAAATACATGTTCTTCCTCAGCACTAATGTCAATATCGGGTTTGATTTCGTATAACCACTTTGCTACATCTAAATGACCGTTTTCACAACTACCTATAAATGCATATTCATCATCAGCGCTAATGTCAATATCGGGTTTGATTTCGTATAACCACTTTGCTACATCTAAATGACCGTTTTCACAACTACCTATAAATGCATATTCATCATCAGCGCTAATGTCAATATCAGGTTTTATTTTATACAATTTTTTAGCATCATCTATATAACCATTTTTACACATAACCCACAATAATTTTGAGTAATTAATATCAATGCCAATATTCATATTCATATTCATTTAATTATATTGAAATTAATTTTAAATTAAAAATATTTCAATTTTTAATATTATAAAAAATTGAATTATCAAATTATAATAGAAATAATACAACAATTAACATAATCAACAATGGAACACATATTTAAGATTTTCGATTTCAACGTATACAATCAGGTATCCGCAGACCAAGAAGAAAATTCAGAAGACGATGAAGGAGGGCGTCCAAAAGACAACAACCAATTTGTTATACAAATGTTTGGGGTTGACGAAACCGGCAAAACTTATTCATTAAAGGCAGAAGGGTTTCGTCCGTTTTTCTATTTAATGGTAAACGATAAATGGACGATAAAAATGAAGGAGTCGCTATTGGGTCATATAAAACAAAAAATAGGAAAATACTACGAAAATTCAATAACCGAATGCAAACTTATTAAACGTAAAAAGTTATATGGGTTCGACGGAGGGAAAGAACATAAATTTATATTTATGGAGTTTTCGAACACCGCAGTGTTTAATAAGGTGAAGGACCTATGGTATTCCAATTATTACGACGGGCATAAATTGTTAAAGGATGGATACACCTTTAACGACACTAATATAAAATTATACGAATCAAACATTCCACCTTTGTTGCGGTTCTTCCACGTAAAAAATATAAGTCCGTCGGGTTGGGTTGCCATCCCCAAAAAAAGGCGTTTGTAAACAGCGGAGAATCGAAAAGTGTAAATTGCCACTTTGAGATTACAACAAACTATAAGAACATTATACCATTAAACGACAACGAGAAAAGGGTTCCTTATAAAATAATGAGTTTTGATATTGAGGCAAGCAGTAGTCACGGCGACTTCCCAGTTCCAATTAAAACTTATAAAAAATTGTCGACAAATATTATTGAATATTTTGAGAACTTGACAGTTGAATTAACAAAGGACTCTTGTAAAGATATTCTAAGAAAAATAATTCTCTCTGCATTTGGGTTTGAGAAAATGAACCAGATTGATTTGGTTTATCCGATTAAAAAGGTGAAAACTCAAGAACAAGTCGTTGAATTGTGTGAAAAATGGTTGAATACGTTAGTGTCAAATATGCGACCAACCGACGACTTGTTAAATGTCACTACCATCGAAAAAATGTTTGAAAAAATGGGAATAGATGAAGAAGACAACGGAGACCATCCTAATTATGTCAAAGCATATGACAATAAGAAGGCGACCATCGTAGATGTGTTATGCGATAAAAAGTTTGACCGTGATGGAAAGTTGAACGAACTGAACCAAACGTTGAACCAGGTGTTTCCCAAATTGGAGGGAGACAAGGTAACTTTCATCGGGTCCACCTTTATGAATTACGGAAATAAAGACCCTAATTTCAATCATTGTATAGCATTAAACACGTGTTCTACAAAATCGTTTCCAGAAAACACAGTGATTGAAAGTTATACTACCGAGAAAGAGGTCTTGCTTGCGTGGCAAAAACTGGTTCAACGCGAGAACCCTGACATCGTTATCGGATATAACATATTTGGATTTGATTATCAGTTCATGTTTAATCGCGCAGAAGAAAATAAATGCACCGAAGAATTCTTGAAATTGTCGCGAAACAAGGACGAAGTGTGTGGGATAAAAGATAAAGATACAGGAAAATATAAATTGGAGGAAAGTGTATTGCAAATAGCGAGCGGACAGCACGAACTTCGATTTATAAAGATGAACGGGCGTCTTCAGGTGGACCTGTATAATTATTATCGTCGCGAAGTAAATCTCGTTTCTTATAAGCTGGATTATGTGGCGGGAAATTTTATCGGAGACGTGGTTAAAAGTTTGGAACACACCGAAACACAAACCACTATAAAAACCGGAAATATGACAGGTCTGTTGGTTGGTAGCTACGTTCACTTTGAAGAAATCAGTCATTCGGTAGAGTATTATGCGGACGGAACCAAATACGTGGTTGTCTCGATTGACAAATCGCTTAATACATTTACTATAACCGGAGTGGTAAAACCAGATTTTGAAAAAAAAGTGCGTTGGTGTTTGGCCAAGGACGACGTCACCCCCAAAGATATCTTCCGCATGACCAACGGAACAGACGAAGACCGAGCAGTAATCGCCAAGTACTGTATTCAGGATTGTAATTTGGTTCATTACCTATTTAACAAGTCGGACATTTTGACCGGATTTATTGAGATGGCGAAGATTTGTAGCGTCCCTATTAATTTCTTGGTGATGCGAGGTCAGGGAATTAAATTGACCAGTTTTATTTCTAAAAAATGTCGCGAAAAGAAAACGCTGATGCCAGTCATTGAAAAGGGCGATTTAGATGAAGGTTATGAAGGTGCGATTGTCCTGGACCCCAAGTGCGACCTGTATTTGGACAATCCAGTTGCATGTGTGGATTATGCGTCCTTATACCCGAGTTCCATGATTAGCGAAAACTTGTCGCACGACAGCAAGGTATTAACCAAAGAATACGACTTAGCCGGAAATTTGATTGAAGAATGGGGAGAAAAAGATGTCTCAAATAATTATATATATGATAATTTACCAGGATACACTTACGTAGATATTTCGTATGACACTTACAAATATTACAGAAAACATCCAAAGGCGGCGGCTGAAAAAATAAAATGTGGATACAAAATGTGTCGTTTTGCACAACCAGTAAAAAACGAAAACGGTGAAGGCGAAGCAATAATGCCGTCTATATTAAAAGAGTTGTTGAAGGCAAGAAAGGATACGAGAAAATTAATTCCGCAACAGACAGACGATTTTATGAAAAGTATTCTGGACCAGCGCCAACTTGGATACAAGGTAACTGCGAATTCATTGTATGGGCAATGTGGTGCTAAAACAAGTACCTTTTATGAAAAAGATATAGCTGCTTGCACGACGGCAACCGGCAGAAAATTGTTAACATATGCGAAACGAATAATCGAAGAATGTTATCAGGACAAAATATGCGATACAGAAAAATATGGACCGGTATTGACAAAAGCAGAGTACATATATGGTGATACGGATTCAGTATTCTTTACCTTTAACTTGCATACCCCAGACGGAAAACCAATAAGAGGCAAAATGGCACTTGATATTACAATTGAAATCGCTCAGGAGGCAGGCCATTTGGCTTCCAAGTTTTTAAAAGCACCACACGACTTGGAGTATGAGAAAACATTTATGCCGTTCTGTTTGTTGTCCAAAAAACGGTATGTCGGGATGCTTTACGAAACGGACCCCAACAAGGGGAAGCGAAAAGAAATGGGTATCGTGTTAAAGAGACGAGACAATGCCCCGATTGTGAAGGACATTTACGGCGGAATCATCGACATTCTAATGAAGAAGAAGAATATTCAAGAATCCGTCGAATTCTTAAAAGGGTGTTTGCAAAACATCGTAAATGAGAAATGTCCGATGGATAAATTGATTATTACAAAATCGCTTCGGTCTGGTTACAAAAACCCAAAGTCCATCGCACACAAGGTGTTGGCTGACCGAATTACGTCACGCGACCCAGGTAACAAACCGGGTTCTGGAGACAGGATTCCCTTTGTATATATAGTTCAGCCCGACAAGAAGGCACTACAAGGAGATCGGATTGAAACGCCCACGTTCATCCAACAACATAAATTAAAGATTGACTATTCGTTTTACATCACCAACCAAATTATGAAACCGGTTCAGCAAGTGTTTGCTCTGGTAATTGAAAAAATATGGGAGATGAACCACAAGCGTCCAAAGTTGATGCAATTTAATCGCGAGGTTGAAATTATGCGGAAAAAATATGCGGACGAACCTGATAAATTTTTGGAAAAACTTGAAGACGCGAGGTGTAAAGAAGTGAAAAAAATGTTATTTGATGAGTTTTTAAGGGATACAAACAACGCCAAAATAGGGGTAAAAAGTTTAAACAACTATTTCGCAGCAAAAAAATAAACGATGACCTTGATCGAAAATAAAATAAATTGTAATTATTTTTTATTTTATTTGATTTTTGAATTTAAGTATATAAATTCCGCTATGCATTTAATAAGTTAAAATGAGTTTATAGAGGCGGGTTGGTTTTTGTTCACGACCAAAAGCGTTGTGGTTATCCAAGTTCCAAGTACGAGCCACATATTCGAAATCATATTGGCTCCGTTATAAATAACCCACCGAAGACTTTGACATTGCGGAGTAGAAGTTATAAATGGGGACGCCAAAAATCCAAACACCGTTTTTGGCACACACAATTCAATATATAATTGGGACGCAGCATAATGTAACGAAACCCATAACATGTAAATCTTTAGTGTATTAAATAGGAAACAAATAGTTTTAATTATTATGTTAAACATAATAATCAAGTTATCACATAAAATTTGTAAAATCGTTGGTTTTGTGTCGTGTGTATTATTATCCATAGGTTCTTCTTTTGTGTCGTGTGTATTATTATCCATAGGTTCTTCTTTTGCGTCGCGTTTAAATTGCATGATGTTGGTTATATTTATGTAATTATAAATTTTTTATTTATAAATCATTTTTTTACATAATACGTATATAATTAATTATATAAATTCAAAAAATATGTAAACAGGCAGTCATCACGAGGAATTTCTATTTTGTGTAAAATCATTTAATAAATTAAGGAATACATCGTCATTTTGTATGTTATAAGATACATCCATCGGGTAATTATTAGATATATCGTTCAAAGACCCATTCGTTATCTGGTTTACTATACTAGTGATTAAACCATTATGTGTTGGTGTTTGTGTTTGTGTTCGCATTTGTCTTCTCGTTTGTGTTTGTCTTCCCGTTTGTGTTTGTCTTCCTAACGGTGGAGCAAGGTCGTTCAAGTTATTTCTAGGTGTCGGGTAAGGACCACTGTTTCTAGGTGAAATATACTCTCTAATATCGTATCTGCAAACTGGGCATCTACAATTGGACTCAAACCAAACATTTAATTCATCCGTATTAAAAATGTGTCCGCAGTGTCTAATGACAGATACGATGCTATCATTTTCGAAATTTTGTTGTAAAATCGGACACGACACATTTAATGGAGAAATTATGTCTCGATACAAAACTCGTCTTGTTGCTGTTTCAATTTGTGACTGAGTTGGAAAAATATCGATTGGTTGAAGAAAACTTTGTAAAAAATTAGCATATTCCATAGTTGTATTTATTTGACCATTTGGATAGTTAGTTGGATTGTTGGTCTCTTGTGTGGTTTCGGTGTTTTCGGTGGTTTCGGTGGTTTCGGTGTTTTCTGTGTCTAATGGATATGTAAAATATCGAATGCTTTCAATATTAAATTGTGGCAAATATTGGACTGGTTGTACGTTATTATTATTCGTCGCATTTGTCGCATTCGTCGTATTTGTCGCATTTGTCGCATTTGTCGCATTCGTCGTATTTGTCGCATTCGTAGCATTCGTCGTATTTGTCGCATTCGTCGTGCGTCTTCGGGTTGTGTCGTACGCATTAATGCGGTTTGTTGGTGTGTTTGATATACTATTTAATGTTTGTGTTATGGTGTTTCTAATGATAGTATTAGAAAAATTAAGTTCATCTATAATGGTGGTGTGGTTATTAATTTGACGATTATTTTCATTATACATTGTTTGTAAAATATTTATCAAAAATGTTTGGTCGTTGGTGAGACTATTTAAATTCGCTTGGTTGCTCATTAATATATATTATAATAAATATGTTTAAATATATTGGTCTATATAATCTAAATGAATATTGAAAACTATAAAAATAAAGGATTGTCTGGAATTGCTAATTTGGGGAACACCTGCTTTATAAATTCGTGCATTCAAATTTTATCGCATACATATGAACTGAACCATTTTTTAGACCAAGAAACATATAAACAAAAACTCAACAAAACCCCAAATGCTGAACTGTTGGTAGAGTGGGACGATTTAAGAAAAATTTTGTGGGGACAAAACTGCACTATTTCTCCCGGAAAATTTATTAAAACTGTGCAAACGGTTGCGAAATTCAATCATTTAGAGATTTTTACAGGCTTCTCTCAAAACGACCTTCCAGAATTTTTATTATTTATTATAAATAGTTTCCATTCTGCGTTGTCGAGAGAAATTAACATCACCATCACTGGAACACCGCAAAACGAAACAGACCAAATAGCAATCAAGAGTTTTGAAATGATTAAAAATATGCATTCAAAAGAATATTCTGAAATATGGAATTTGTTTTACGCGGTACAAATTTCCGAATTGTCTAATTTAGAAAGCGGTAAAGTTTTACAGATAACCCCAGAATCGTACTTTATGTTAGATTTGCCGATACCTCAAAATAATAAATCTCCATCTTTGTTTGATTGTTTGGATTATTATGTGGAAGGTGAAACGCTTGATGGAGACAATGCGTGGTATAATGAAGACACCAAACAAAAAGAAAATGTTGTTAAAAAGAGTAAGTTTTGGTCTTTTCCGAATATTTTAGCAATTGACTTTAAGCGTTTTAATAATTATGGACAAAAAAATCAGGTGATGATTACATTCCCTACCGATGATTTGGATTTATCTAAATACGTTGTCGGGTATAAAAAGGACTCGTATAAATATGAATTATATGGGGTTTGCAATCATAGCGGAGGAGTTATGGGAGGTCATTATACATCATATATTAAAAACGCAAACGGGAAGTGGTATCTTTTTAATGATAGAGCCGTTAATGAAGTTAAGCAAGAATCGGTGATTAGTCCAAAAGCGTATGTTATATTTTACAGAAAGAAAGATAATTCTTTACACAATTGAAGATTTAAACCGCTGTTTTTGAAAATATAATAAAAAGATATAATATTTTATTATATATGAGTATAATTTGTAGGTTGTCTATGTTTTAGTGTTTAAGTGATTTCGATTTCGATTTCGATTTTGATTTTGATTTTGATTTTGATTTTGATTTTGATTTTGATTTTGATTTCGATTTTGATTTTGATTTTGATTTTGATTTTGATTTTGATTTTGATTTTGATTTTTTTCCACCTGCTATTGTAAACGTTAATTCTTCCCACGGTGTAGCATCGAATAGTCCAGTAACGAATCTTTCGTGCAACACTCGAATATCATCTATATCATTGGTAATAAAATAATTACTATTATTACGTTTGAACGCATCATAAACATATGTATTTTTTAAAATTAATTCTAAATATGAATTTAAAAAAAAGTTAAGATTAACATTCATATGATGAAAAGTTGTTCCAATAATTTTATAATAATGTAAACTTGTTATTTCCTTTATGTTTTTTTTGATTTCTGGAATTAATAAAAATAATAATAGCATCTTATCTAATTGAAATGAGTTTTGATTTTGATAAAATAATTCATATAAATAAAAAATTCTCGCAACGTGATTTAGAGATTTATGAATTAGGTCTGTATTAGGTTCTTTTTGGTCTGGATACGAGTTTTTTTTTCTAACAATATATGCGTTAATGTTATTTGTTATTAAAGAATTATAATTCTGTATATTAAAAACTGTATCTTTTATTACTATTGTATTCACCTTCTGAGAATCCAAATTATAAGAGTCATCCGACATATTGAACTCGTGCTTTTCTTTATCAACTGGTATAATAAGTTCGACAACGTGGTCAATAGAAAAAATTTCTTCTTCTTGAATTTTACATACAACTTGAATTTTAAACATCGTTTGTTCTTCATTTAAAAAGGCAACAACATACATATTTTTAATACGCATAAATTTATATCCATAATTATCTGTTTTATGGTTTGTTGGAATATCGTCATACTCGTCTATGTCAAATTCTACCATATTTTCAATATTTGGAATTTTATCAACATTATAAACAAATTGGTCAAAGACCCAGGTTGTAAAATGTTTATAAAAAGAATTAATCGTATCATCTATATCTAAAAAATTAATAGAATATAGGAATTCAGGATCCGTAGTTAATTTAGGTGGATATATCGTAACATCTATATCACCTGTTGCGTCGCAATAATCGTGCATATTTAAATTATTAAAATGGACGTTTAACAATTCATAAACGGCTCCTCCTGAAAATAAATATAACGGACGTCTATCACCATTACTACAAAAAGTATTTTTTCTTTTGACTCATCAATATGCGTATATTTAGTTTCGGAATTATACGTATAATTGTTAAAAGGAATAGAAGTAACACATTTTATAAAGTATTCAGAATATGGATATATATAACCAATAAATATTTTTCTTTTTTCGTTAAATGTATATTTAAATTTTGGAAGTTTAATTAAAGGTTCCAATCCGCCTTTTTGTGTAACCATTATTATAAATACAACATTATAATATTTAGAAAAACTTCATACAATATTATAATATGAAGTTTTCTAAATACAGATTTATATTTTTTATAATATATTATTAACTAATTATAGTATAATGGAGGTAGTAAATACAACATCAACGGTTGACCCAGTAAATATGTATAATTATGTGAATGGATTTGTTTTAAATCCAATTATTTTTATCATTATATTATTAATTATAGTTGCTTATTTTGTATTTGCGTATTCTTTAACAAACTCTGAGATCACAAATGGGTCCGAAGGCACCAATTCAAAAGCAATAGGTGGAATAGTGATTGTGTTTTTGTTAATTTTATTAGTCGTGAACGCATTTCAATACTTTTTTAGCATAAATGTGTCTGCCTATGTTAACGGACTTTTCACTCCTACAACACAAGTTGATATTGTGGTGGATCAAAGCACTTATCAACCAACACCCGTTCCAGAAATTAAATTTAAGAAACAAGTATTTAATATTCCGGGCAATTATTACGACTATGAAAATGCCAAAGCGTTATGCACCGCCTATGGTTCAAATTTAGCAACATACGACCAAATCGAAAAGTCTTATAATAATGGTGCGGAGTGGTGCAACTACGGTTGGTCTGCCGACCAACTTGCGTTATTTCCAACGCAACAAAAAACGTATGATAATCTACAGAATATTGAGGGACATAAAAACGATTGTGGAAGACCGGGTATTAACGGTGGGTTTATAGCCAACCCTAAGGTGCGTTTTGGGGTAAATTGTTATGGGTATAAGCCTAAAATAACCAGCGAGGAAGAAGAGATTATGAAAGAGGCAACCCCGTATCCAGAAACAGCAAAGGACCTTGCGTTTCAAAAGCGTGTAGATTTCTGGAAAAACAAAGTAAATGATATATTAGTGTCGCCGTTTAATTACGACACTTGGGGGTCTTTTTAATTGCGATTTATTTACAATAATTATTTTATTGTAAATATATAATGTTTAATAACGAATTAACCAGACGATTTCCTATCGCAATCTCACCTGATAAAACGATGGTTCACTGCGAAGGTCAACCTATTAAAATAGAAAATATGCCTTATTACATAAACAAGTCCCAAACAAAAAGACACCTTAAAGTTGAAGATAAAATAAAAGTAATGTGCGAAGAAACGAATGCAACCGACGTTTCTATTAGAAAACGAATATCCTAATACTTATGCGAATAATAGTCCAATTATTTTTTGTTTTTTCTGGTAGTCCGAATTGGTTTGGTCTTTTTTTGGTGTTTGGTCTTTTTGTCTTGTTGTTTTTTAAATTTTTTATTATGTTGTTCTACTAATCCCAATAATTTATCGTGTAATTCGTCGTCTATTGCTTCGTCATTGACACCTTCGTCGTCGTCGCTAAAATTATCCATCTTTGATTTTCCGCCACCAATTAGGTTGTCATAGCTTAACGTCCAACTTGGTATAACCAAATTTTTAAACAAATCGGAAACATTCCCACCAGACTGATATGGATTTTCATTCATAGTTTTTATCGGCGACATGCCTGCTTTCATCATGATTGATTCTACACTAAATCCACCAGATTGAATCCCACCGCCATCGGTGTTATATACAAGTTCACCAGCACCAATATAATCAACATTATTAATATTTTTGGAGTCGTTCATATAAATTATTCATATATTAATTAATTGGTGGAAAAGCGCTTTATTTCAGGAACAATTTTAATGTTTCGGTTTTGTTTTATCTGGTCCATTATTAAATTTACTTGGGTTTCATTATTTATAACAGAACTTAACGTTTTTTCTAAATATTTAAAGGTCAGTGGTTCGGGAACTCTTGTGTTGGCGAATTTTAGTCTCCCATCGCCGATTTTAACGGTAGCATTAGATAGATTGTTGCTTTGTGCGTAAGTTGTGATATTTTTTTCTAATTCGTTTCTCTTCTCTCGTAACTCTTTAGTTTGTTCGTTTATTTTTTTAAGTTGATTGTCGAGAGATACCCATTGTTGTATTCGACCTTCAAAACTCATTTAATAATTATACCCAATATAATATAATTATTAACTCAACTATTTAATTTAACGTTTTCTGGAATGTGTTGATTTATTAGATTTGCGTTTATACCTTTGTTGCATTGCCAAAATTCCAAAAGGGACGATTGCTTGACTAATTACAGACCCTAAAACACCGCCACGCTTGTTTTTTCTACTGTTGTTTTTTCTACGTCTTCCGCCAGCTTGCGCCAACGCTAAATTGGAAGCGGTAGGGAAACCGACAGACGTGTTGGCATTTTGACCTTGGGCACCAATGCTTGATGCGGATTGACTAGGCGAATTAAAAACTCTGTCAAATTGTGAGTTCATTCCGCCATTCACATAAGACCCGTATGTTGCGGCAGAAGAGTAATTTCCTCCGCGGTGAACACGCTTTTGCGTTCTTCTTCGGCGACTGTGAGATTTGGTGCTTTTTCGGTAGTGTTTTGTCATTATATAAATAGAAAAGATTAAAAAAATGAGATGATTGTTTTATTCAAGCAAACGCTAATTACTTAAGTTGGATAATTTTAATGTTTTCGTTGTCCGTTTCTCTTTTGTTGTCCGTTTCTCTTTTGTTGTCCGTTTCTCTTTTGTTGTCCGTTTCTCCTAATTCATTATTTTGACAAAGTCTAAAACTACTAAATGGATTTTCGTCGTCCACGGTAGGATTAATTGTCTGGAGTTCTTCTTCTTGATTTTCTAATTGATAAGCGTTTAATGACGCATAATAATCTTTAACATTTTTATTTACTAGTATTTTTGACGCGTCGAATGAGGCGAGATACAACCCGGTTAAACTTTTAACTCTGGAAAGAGCAACATAGGTTTGTCCGCATTCAAATATACCGCTTCCAACATCAATTTCGGCAACATCCAGCGTTGCTCCTTGCGATTTATGAATGGTTAACGCCCACGCTAAAATTAGCGGAACCTGCGAAACTCCTATTCCTGGTATTTTATCGCTGGACCAAACGTGCCTTAACATTGTTCTCTCTATTCCATTATTAAATTTAACCAACGGACACCCTGTAATTTCACAAAACGAAATAATTTTCCCCTGACTTCCGTTACAAATTTCGACAAACCCACCGACGTCTGAGTGGATATTAACAACACACATAACTTGAGCTCCTATTTTTAATGTGATGTCCTTTTCACAAATAAGGTTGTTGGAAAGTGCGTCCAATTCAAACTGAATGTCGTGGTCGGTAAAATCTCGTCGCAAACATTTGTCATTTTTGGTCATTTCTAAATCCTTTAACTGCTTCATTTTAAAACCCTTTTCGTCGCCAGCTAGACCCTCCATTTTTTTATTATTGATGTTTTCAACCTTGTTGCGAGTTGGGAACAACCGTGTTGGTTCAACGATCAAATTAGGGTCTTGTGCTTTTCCGACAAAACTAAGTAGCAAGTCGTTTGACTTGCGTTTTATTTTCCCCTCGCGAATTTGGTTTAAAATGGTAGAATAAACATCGTCCGTTTGTCTAAAGATTTTAACTAATTGAACTTGACAGTTGCGAGAAAATGTCGTGTTCCAGTCGTCGCTTTCAAAACAAAATCGATGTGTGTCGGGTTCCTGTTTATTTCCAACAGGAGGCAACTGAAAGAAGTCGCCAGAAAATATAAGTTGTATTCCACCGAATGGTTTATTATTTTTTCTCACTGCTTTTCCAATTTCATTTAACAAGTTAAACATTTTTAAAGAGAGCATGCTTACCTCGTCAATAACCAATATATTTACATTTTTCCACAACGGTTTAGAGAATTTATTTTTTGTAATTTTTGCGATTAATTGTTCTGCCGTTCCAGTTCCCAGACCGATACCTGCCCACGAATGAATGGTCTTGGCTTTACAATTAAGTAAGATTGCAGCACAACCTGTTAATGCGGTTACTTGTATGTTTTTACGTTTAAGTGTTGCATGGTCATAAATCGTTTTAATTAACGCCGTTTTACCTGCTCCGCCAGGACCCGTAATGAATACATTTTGTCCTTGTATATATTTATTATAAGCGATTTGTTGCTCTTTAGAAAGTTCCATATTTGATTAATTTATTTAATACTCGATTAATTAATTCAATTTTATTATATTTTTATTTCGAAATAAAAATATTAGTATAATGAGAATCATTAGTATCATTATAAAAATTAAAAAAACAAGTGCTAAAGTAATGTATATGTAATGGTTTATTTCAAATAATATTATGTCTATGAATGGTTTCAGTAACATTTTAAATTCATTTTTAATATCGTCTCTTTTTAAAATATCTATGCATTGTTGAACGATTGTATCTTTCATAATAACGATGGATAAAAAAAATTAATGATTTATTCGGGATAATTTATTATAAATTATCTTTAATTTTAATATTATGGAAAATATATTTGAACTGAATAAACCATTTGACTTTTCAAAGTTATCTTTAGCACAACCGTCGGCAATTCAAGGTGGAGCATATTTCACAAAAATAGAACACGGGTTGAAACCGTTATATATACAAACCACCAAAAGTCAAACAAAACAAGGTATCTCTAAATCAGGTAAAAAACATTATTGTGATTTAATGTTTGACAAGAATTCGGAAGAAATAGTGAATTGGTTTGAAACACTGGAAGAAGTTTGCCAGCAGTTAATTTTTGAAAAGAGTGATACGTGGTTTCAAACTCCTTTAGACAAAAATGATATTGAATCGGTATTTAATTCAGCGATGAGAATTTATAAATCTGGGAATTTTTATTTATTGAGAACAAACATTAAAAACGATTACACCAATTCGCCGGTTATTAAAATTTATAATGAAAACAAAAAATCTTTAACCGTTGAAGACATTCATGCGGAGACACATATTATTTCTATTTTAGAAATTCAAGGCATAAAATTTACATCTAGAAATTTTCAGATAGAAATTGAACTTAAACAAATTATGACGGTAGAAGATGACCATTTTTTCAATAATTGTGTAATTAAATCACATAGAGATGTTTCATTTACGAAAAATATTAAAAATGACGAAGGCTTGATAGTTGACCCGATAGTTGACCCGATAGTTGACCCGATAGTTGACCCGATAGTTGACCCGATAGTTGACCCGATAGTTGACCCGAT